>Ga0209515_10004242_pt1 | contig 19575 bp, 20 predicted proteins | sample Subgroupgradi54m_FD_187454 | JGI IMG/M metagenome (GOLD analysis project Ga0209515, IMG submission 187454) | Subsurface groundwater microbial communities from S. Glens Falls, New York, USA - GMW60B uncontaminated upgradient, 5.4 m (SPAdes)... ...
TCAATATCCTTAGTATTCAAGGCAATGATCACTTTTTCTCTACGCCCATGTTTTCTTTTGTGCATACGTTTTCTCGTGAGCTGTTAATGCACATAGTATACGATATATTAAGTGGTTATGGTACTAGTAAATTTATTCTTTATAAATTTTTCTTCCATAAGTATTCTTTAAAATTGAGGTTGTTAAATTTTCTAGATTCCCGCTGTTGCGGGAATGACGAACGAAGTGTTACGGCGGTCGTTGTGCGAGACTGATTTTTCGATGAGATTCGCTTTAGTTTTCGAGGAGTGCTGAAGCGGGCTGTACGAATAGTACTGCCCCGAAGCCGACGAAGGAAAATAAAGCGAAAATCGCGAAAAAGACGGCTCGCTCTCTATAAGCACACCAAGCTAGCGATAGAATCCCCCTCCCTTAACTTCATAATCCGTACCCCTTGCGTCATTCTACCCAGCGATGGGATTTCTTTGATGTCTACTCTTATGACTTGGGATTGTTTGGAGATGGCTACTACTTCTTCTTCCTGCTCCGCGCTAATGACTTTAGCTACCATGAGGTTGCCGGTTTTTTTGGTGACTGCCATGGTTTTGATTCCACTGCCGCCGCGTTTTTGGACTTTGTATTCTTTCATGGGGGTTTGTTTGCCGTAGCCGTTTTCGCCCATGACGAGGAGGGCGGGTTTGACGTAGGATTTTTTGACGATGTCGGCGCCGACGAGGGTGTCGCCTTTCTTTAGGGTGATGGCTTTGACACCCATGGCGGTGCGCCCCATTTCGCGGGCATCGGCTTCTTTGAATCGGACGGATTGTCCAAGGGCTGTAACGAGGACGACATCGTCGCCCTTTTCGGCGAAGAGGGTGGAGAGGAGTGTGTCGCCGTCTTCGAGTTTAATGGCGAGCAAACCGCTTCGGCGCACATCTTTGAAGCTTTCGGCGGAAACTTTTTTCACGATGCCGTTTTTGGTAATCATTATAATAGACATCTCCGTCGCCTTCTGGGATTTTTCGAGCGCGAGAATGGAGTTCACGTTTTCGCCCTGCGTAATGGTGAGATAATTCATGATGGACTTCCCTCTTGTGGCGCGTTTGCCTTCGGGGATGTCGTACATTTTCATTTGGTAGGCTTTGCCTTTATCGGAGAAAAAGAGCAAGTCGCTGTGCGTGCTTGTGGTGAGGAAGCTCGTGATAAAGTCTTCTTCTTTGGTGTTCAGGTCAACCACACCGACGCCACCGCGCTTTTGTTTGCGGTATTCTTCGGGGTTGGTACGCTTCACATACCCGCCTTTGGTGAAGACGAGGATGCTTTCTTCTTCGTTCACGAGGTCTTCGTCGGTGAGGGTTTTCGGGCCGCTTTTCACCACCTTCGTGCGACGGGCGTCGCCGTATTTCTCCACGATTTCGAGAAGTTCGGCTTTTACCACTTTCAAAATGTTTTTCACGCTTGAGAGAATGGTCTGCAACTCTTTAATGATCGCCTGCACTTCCAGAAGCTCTTCTTCCACTTTCTTTCGTTCGAGTCCGGCGAGTTTTTGGAGGCGCATTTCCAAAATGGCAACGGCTTGGCGGTCGGAGAATTTGAAACGCTTCATGAGGTTTTCTTTCGCGACGGCGACGTCTTTTGAGGCACGGATGATTTTGATAACTTCGTCGATGTGGTCGAGGGCGATTTTCAATCCAAGCAAAATATGCTCGCGGTCTTGCGCTTTTTTCAACTCAAATTCGGTGCGACGGCGGACGACTTCCTGCCGGTGTTTCAAGAATTCCACAAGAACAGACTTGAGAGAAAGCGTCTGCGGGATGCCGTCCACGAGAGCAACCATGTTCAAGTGGAACATGGATTCAAGTTCGGTGTGTTTGAAAAGATAATTGAGAACTTTTTGCGGTTCAACGCCATTCTTCAGGTCGATGACGACGCGGATGTCGCGTGTGGATTCGTCGCGAAGCCCTTTAATGCCTTCGAGTTTTTTCTCGCGCACCAAATCTGCGATGTGAATTATCATCTCGGCTTTGTTCACGCGATACGGAATTGATGTGATGATAATCTGGAACATTCCGCCCTTCGTTTCAGTAATTTCGGCTTCTCCGCGGCAGAGCATTCCTCCCCTGCCGGTCGCGTATGCGTGATGAATGTCTTTTTCTCCGTACACTCGCCCGCCAAGCGGAAAATCCGGACCTTTGACGAATTGGAAAAGGTCTTCGAGAGTCGCCTCTTTGTTGTCTATAAGATAAATGGTCGCTTCCAGCACTTCGCGGAGGTTGTGAGGAGGGATGTTGGTCGCCATACCGACGGCGATGCCAAGCGTGCCGTTTAAGAGAAGCGCGGGGACGGCGGTCGGAAACACTACCGGCTCCTTGCGCGTGCTGTCGTAGTTTGGGCGGAAATCAACAGTGTTTTTATCAAGGTCGCGAATGAGCTCGCCGGAGAGTTTGGACATTTTCGCCTCAGTGTACCTCATGGCGGCGGCGGAGTCTCCGTCAATCGAGCCGAAGTTTCCCTGCCCGAGCACGAGCGGATAGCGATAACTGAAGACTTGCGCCATTTTGACCATAGCCTCGTACACGGAAGAGTCGCCGTGCGGGTGGTATTTTCCGAGTACCTCTCCAACAACGGAAGCGGACTTTCGGAATTTCGCAGAAGAAGTGAGCCCCATTTCGTTCATGGCAAAAAGAATGCGGCGATGCACCGGCTTGAGACCGTCGCGGACGTCAGGAAGCGCCCGCGAAGTGATGACGGACATGGCGTAGTCCAAATAGGAGTCCTTCATCTCCTTGCTGATGTTCACCACGAGAATGTTGTCTCGCTTTACGGGCTCGGCGATTATGGCTTCTTCTTTTTTGTTTTTGGGCATAAAATTCGGGTGTTTTTATCCCTTAAATAATAGCATTTTGCTCAAAAATGAGCAACGTTTCGGACAAGGTTTTTGGCGGTGAGACCTCCAAAGGGAGGACTCACCGCCAAAAACCTCAAACTATCCCCTGCCGGCGCATCTCCCAAAAGCACCGCGCCGTCGCGCGAATGTCTACGGCGGCGTTGTGGGCTTCTTCAAAATCGGCGCCGAAAAGTTTTTGGTGGAGCTCCGCGAGTTTTGGCCACTTGAGGCCGTAGGGACCCGGCAAGGCGCACAATTTTGTGGAATTTTCCATGGTGCAAATTTTCTTTTTGGAATCGAGGATGTTCGTCATGTTTTTGCGCAAAAATTCCGCGCCCATGATTTTCTCATCGAAACTTATGTTATGCGCGACGAGTATTTCTGATTCGTTTACGAGGTCATGGAATTTTTTGAGCACGTCCAAAAGAGGCACGCCTTCCTTTTCGGCGCGTTCGGTCGAGATGCCATGCACTTTCGCGGAGTCGGCGGGTATAATAAATCCTTCGGGCTTTATGATGAAACTCTCCTCGCTCATTTTATTGCCGTCGCCGTCGTACGACTCCCACGCAATCTGCACGAGCCTTGGCCAGTTGTTTAAGTCAGTTACCGGAGCTTTCCAGCTGCGCGGGAGACCGGTGGTTTCGGTATCGAAAAACACATACTTCGGGCGCGCAAGAGAAGCAGAATGATTTGCTTGCGTATCTCTGCAATCGCAAAATAATTTTCCGTTCATGTCATTTTCACACTTTGGACATTTCATAATTTTGTGGAGGTGGCGCTTTTTTGCTCCCTGTTTTTTTCTAAAGACGCGGCGGCTGACAGCAGGCTTGCGACTCCCCCGAGAGATGACCATTTCCCCTTGATGTTTCCGAACGCCCCGTGCACCTCCTCACCGATAACCGAAAAAGGCGTGATTAAATTTTCCGCGCTTTTTCTTTCTTTCTCCGCGGTTGAAAGCGAGCCGAAATGCGGCACGGGAAAAACAAGCCACGAAACGAGCACCGTGGCGGTGATGAACATCGATGAAAACAGCGCGACCGCCTTCCTTGACCCTTCCGGCATTCCGCGTAATTTTTCCAAAAATTTCCACATGCAAATATGGCTTCTATGATACCGAAGAAGAGAGTACTATTATCTCTCCTTCTTTCCCTTCCAAATCTTTCTTTTTCAAAGTGAGTTTGTCTATCGCTCTCACCCCTTCGGCACCCCCTTCTTTCAGAAAAACTTTGAGCGCTTTTTCGCCGTCTTCTCCATAATACATGGGGATGATTATTTTTGGCTCCAGCGCGACAGCCAGTTTGTAGGCGCGCTCCGGAGTGAGAAGATTGTCGCCTCCTACGGGCACAAACAAAATATCAATTCCCTCAAGCTGTTCTTTCACCTCGCTTCCCAAGTCCCCATCAGAAAGCGCGCCGAGATGACAGAGCTTCATGTCCTCAAGCGAAACAAGGTAAATGGTGTTTAGCTTTGTACCCTCATAGTCGGATTTCGAGAGAAAGCCTCTGATGGTAACGCCTTTTGTTTCGTATTCGCCGGGACCGTCTATCACAAACGGGGTCTTGTCTCCGAAAGAAAGATTTTCAACGCCGGAAAAATCCTTGTGTTTGTTGGACACGAGCGCAATGTCGGCGGAAAAACGACCGCTTTTATGCTTGGAATCCTTGGCAATCGGATTGATGCCGATGACCGTATCGCCAAACTGTATCTTAAAAAATTCTACGCCGTAGTAGGTAATTATCATGACCCTTATTATACCAAACTTTACGAGAGCTTGCAAAACTTGCTCCGTGCCGCTATACTTCTTGGTACATTATCAAAAACTGTTCTTCGGAGTAACCCCGTCTTTAGAGCCTTTGAGAACTCGCGGCATTAAGACAGACCCCGAAGAACCCGAATTATTATGACAAACACACGAATAGAGGAAGAGGAAAATAAGGAAGAATCAAAAGAAACATTGCCTCTTGCTTCTCCTTCGTTGGAGGGGGTGAGCGTTATGGAAAAATATCTGCTCAAGCTCCCGAAATTGCTTGAAGACGGCGATTTAGTGGAAGGTCCGGTCATCGGGATAGAAAAATCAGCTCTCTACGTTGATCTCCCTCCCTTCGGAACCGGTATCATTTATGGACGCGAATTTTTGAGTGCCCGCGACATCATCAAGCGGGTCAACATCGGAGATACCATTACGGCAAAAATTGTCCTAAAAGAAAACGAGGACGGCTATATCGAGCTTTCTCTCAAAGAAGCGCATCAAGCGATTATCTGGAGCGAGGCGGAAGAGCTGGTGAAGCAAAAGACAGTGCTCAGACTTCCGGTCAAAGACGCAAACAAGGGTGGACTTATTATTGAATGGAAAGGATTGCAGGGCTTTTTGCCGGCATCCCAGCTTGGTCCGGAACACTACCCGCGCGTTCTGGACGGGGACAAATCAAAAATTATGGATGAGCTCAAGAAGCTCGTTTCGCAGAAAATCGCCGTTTCCATCCTGACCGCCCTGCCGAAAGAAGGCAAGCTCATATTTACGGAAAAAGGAAATGATCAAAAAGAACGCGAGGTAACCGTCGAGCGATACGCCGTCGGCAACGAGGTTGACGGGGAAATCACCGGCATCGTTGACTTCGGCGTCTTCATCAAGATTGAAGATGGGCTTGAGGGCTTGGTTCACATCTCCGAGCTTGACTGGGGGCTCGTGGAAGACCCTCGCCGCATGTTCAAAGTCGGCGAAAAGATAAGGGCGAAAGTGATAGAAATAACCAACGGAAAAATTTCTCTTTCCATCAAGGCGCTGAAAGAAAACCCGTGGGTGAATGCCAAAGAGCATTACAAAAAAGGCGATACCGTCAAGGGGGTAATCATCAAGTACAACAAATACGGCGCGCTCGCAAGCGTTGAAGAAGGGATTGCCGGACTCGTGCATTTGTCGGAATTCGGCACGGAAGACAAGCTGAAAGCGGCGCTTGAACTCGGCAAGACCTATTCGTTCAAAATCAGCCACTTTGATCCGAAAGACCAAAAGATGGCATTGTCTTTCAAGACTGCGCCAGTTGCCGCCGAAGCCGCGAAAGAATAAATTCTTCTCACAAAAAAACATCCCCGCCAATCAGTGGGGATGTTTTTTTGTTTTATATCATTTCTAAAAAACTCCTTTATATCATCAAACCCCAACCGGTAGCAAATTCTAGCATATGCTAGAATTTGCTACCGGTGAAAAAGAAAATAATGTTAATGAGTTTTTTAGAAATGGTATTATTTTTTCAGTATCGCGTCAATTCGCGCCGCGAGCTTGAGCATGTCTTTCTCTTTTGCGCCGCGAGTCGTGACCGCCGCGGTGCCGAGGCGGATGCCGGACGGGTCGAATGGCGAGCGCGTTTCAAACGGAATCGTGTTTTTGTTCACAATAATCCCCTCTTTCTCAAGCCGCGCGGAGGCTTCTCCGCCGGAGATTCCTTTTCCGTCTTTCCAAACATCCATGAGTATCAAGTGCGAATCCGTTCCGCCGGAAATGATTCGCCACCCGCGCTTTTTGAGTTCATCGGAAAGTGTGTGCGCATTTTTCACTACCTGCGTCGCATATTGTTTGAAGGCGGGAGTATTTGCTTCGCCGAGCGCTACGGCAATGGCGGCAATCGCATTCATGTGCGGGCCGCCCTGAAGCCCGGGGAAAATGGCTTTGTCGATTTTTTCCGATAATTTCCTTTCGTCTATTCTCGAAAAAATGAGTGCCGCTCTCGGGCCGCGGAGCGTTTTATGCGTGGTTGTCGTAACGACATCCGCGTATTTGAATGGCGACGGATACGCACCCCCGGCAACGAGTCCCGCAAAGTGCGACATGTCCACCATGAGGAGCGCCCCGCACATATCCGCAATCTCGCGGAATTTTTTGAAATCAATTTTTCTCGGATACGCGGTGAAGCCCGCGACAATGAGGTGCGGTTTGTCAATCATGGCTTGTGTCATGAGCTCGTCGTAATTTAACCGCTCCGTTTTTTTGTCCACGCCATACGGAATCTGCTTCCACGCTTTTCCGGTAAATGATACTTTTTGTCCGTGCGTGAGATGCCCGCCGTTTGAAAGCGTCATGCCCATAATTTTTCCGCCGAGAGGAAGGAGCGCGGAATACACCGCGAGGTTTGCGGGCGATCCGGAAAGCGCTTGGACATTCACGCTCCAATTTTTCGGCGAAAGCTTAAATAGCTCCAGCGCGCGCTTTTGGCAGAGCAATTCAATCTCGTCCATGACTTCATTACCGCCATAATACCGTCGCCCCGGATACCCTTCCGAGTATTTATTCGTGAGTTCCGAGCCAAGCGCCAGAAGTACATCCGCCGAAACATAATTTTCGGAAGCAATCAAATTCACGACATTTTTCTGTCGTTCCTGTTCGCGCTTTATGAGTTTGTCTATTTGTTTGTCTTTCATAACGTCTATTTTGCACTAAAACAAGAGAAAAGGGAAGAAAAAAAGAGAGACCGAAAAAAAATCGGTCTCTCACAGATACTTGAGACGGGAGAAGCGCGCAAGATAATCGCTTTCATCTAATTCTCCCGCATAAAAGTGACACCATTTTGATCCCTTTCGGTGAGGAAACCAGTAGCCGTCACAGAAACATTTGAATTTCTTATTTTCTTTCGTTTTACGATAATTGTCCACGCGGTACCCGCCTCCGCAAGAACATTTTTTGGGGTGAGAATAAGACTCCGGATGAAACGTGAAAGTCTTCCGCCTCCCGCATTTTCGGCATCGACAGGGATATTTTTTTCAATTCACACCTCCTTCAACTTAAAACTCTGATTATCATACAAAAAATAAGACCTATTGGCAAACAAACAAATCAACGAACCGTTCGTAATTCGTCCCCATCACACAAACGGCATATATCTTCCCTCTTTTTTTATGAACGCTTCTTTTGAGGGATATTTGTACACGTAGCCGTAGAGGCGGGTAATTTTTGAGCCGTCAACCGCGATGGGATACGAGTAAGATTTCCAACCGCCTCTTGAGGTCGGGACTCTTCCGCGAGAGAGGTGCCACATAATCGCAAAAGCGATTCGGACAAGAATCGGGTGCACTCGAATTGATTTTTTATTCACCGCCTTCGCCATATCAATCCCCGTTACGACATCCCCCGGCGGGCAAATGTTGAACACTTCATATTCACCGGACAAATCCCCAAAAGCGAGAAGTTCGATTATGTCCGCAACATCGTCTTCGTGAATAAACTGCCGGCACCATTTTTTTGTCACAGGAACAAACGATACCATTGCGGAAATAATCCGATGAATGAAGTTTTCTTTGAGCTGCCCAGAAAGCGCCGCCTGAAGCCCGAAGCGAATTCTTGAATATCTCCCCCGCGGACCGGTAATCGCGGCGGGGCGTACGACAAACACCTGCGGAATTTTTTGACTCTTGCTTTTATATGATGCAAAAATTTCCTCAAGCTGTTTTTCCGCCATTCGTTTTTCTTCCGCATACAAATAATCCGTTTTTCGAAACGGCTCCGTTTCGACAAAACGATGCTCGATGGTGTTGTCGGGAAAAGCGCCGTACGAAGCAACGGTTGAAAAGTGTATAAGCTTCTCTACAGACGGCGTTGAAAAAGCGAACTCAAAAACTTTTTCGGAGCCGGTGACATTCCATTTCCGCTGAAGATCTTTTTGCCCGTACATTTCCCGAATCTGCCATGCGGTATGAATGACAATGGCGGGGTTGTATTTTCGCGCTTCGGACTCCCATTCATCGCTCGTGTTTTCCTCTATCCAAATAATGTTCGGAATATTTTTCAAAATATCCGGCATGGGTTCTTTGTCCAGACAAACAATTTTTTCAACATCCGGGCGGCTTGAAAATTGCCTCGCGAGCATTGCACCCATATACCCGGCGCCGCCGGTTATAAAAATTCTTTTGGCGTTCATATAATTTCACTGATTATACCCACAAGCGAGAAGAAAGCAAAGGTTTACCTTTATTTTCTTCGAGTGCCGTGGATATATACTCAAAAACTTTCGCAAACCTGAAGCTTTTGAGTATATATATTACAACCCCTGCCGCGACAATAAAGTTTTCACGGTCTTCAGCATAATGACAATATCAAGCAGAAGCGACCGATTCTTTATGTAATACAAATCATAAGCGAGGCGTGCGCGAGTTTCTTCGATTGATTGTGGCGGCGAATCTTGCTTTATCTGCGCCCAGCCGGAAAGGCCGGGCTTGATAAGATAACGAATATTATAATATGGTATCTCTGACCGAAGTTTTTCGCCCATGTTTACCACATCCGGACGCGGGCCGATGAGAGAGAGGTCTCCGAGAAGAATGTTCCAGAGCTGCGGCAGTTCATCTACACGCGTCTTGCGAAGAAATTTTCCGGCGCGCGTAATGCGATCGTCGTCTTTGGCAAGCCATTTTCCTTTATCGTTTGCTCTCATGGTGCGCATCTTGAATATCTTGATTGTTCGCCCATTCGCCCCCATGCGCTCTTGGGCAATGAAAAGCGGCCCGCCATCGTCCAACTTCATGGCAAGATACGCAAACGGATACGCCGGGAGCGAAAGAATTCCGACGAAAAGAGCGGCAACGATATCAATAAACCGCTTCACGGCATCGTAGACCGGATGAGATACAACCGACAGGTGTTCAAGGAACCACGCGTAGCGGAGCGACGAAAGCGGAACGCGATCAAAAATATCTTCATACGCTTTATGCATTTCAACAAAGCGCACGTTTAAGAACATGAGCCGATAAAAATGCGGGAGGAGCGATTCTATTTTTTTGTTATCAAGGTCAAGCACAATGGTCGTTACTCCTTCCCTCTTCGCCGGCGCAAGAATGTCTCGTTTAAGAGAAAGATGTTCATTTCTGTCAATGTCAACGAAAGAACTGAAAAAGAAAGCGTAGCGAGAATTCCCGTTTACTTCTTCCAAAAGCTCTCTTGCTTCCGCCCCGCTTCCGACGAGAAGAGCCTTCTGTCTTTTTCGAAATCCGAGAGAAGTGACGATTTTTGTCCGCCAAAAAAGTATCAAGCCGAAAGAGATGACGAGATACAAAAAGAGATTCGTCTTCGGAGCGACAGTAAAGTACGGGATAAAATAAAAGAAAGAAACGGCGATGATACTGTTCCACGCTTGAGTATACAGCAAGAGCGAAGGAAGGCGGCTCTTGAAAAGCAAAGTGTGCTTTCCGTAAAGTCCGGCGACAAAAAACACCACTATGGAAAGGAAAAAAAGCGGCGCAAAAGGATACAGATGGCGGAAAAAGATTTCCCTCGAAGGAACCTCGAGATACCGCGCCACCAAAGCGAGCCACAACGCCGCAACAAAAAAGAAGAGGTCGCCGCACAAAAGTAAAAAGAATTCTTTTTTATTATTAGAAAGAGGCATGTTCCAAGTGTAAAATACTTACCGATTACTGTCAATATCGCCCCTCTGCCGAATTGCTGATAATATGAAATTCATATTATGCCATTCGAAAAAACAACAAAAAAACTCCTGTTCGTCATCACAAAATCAAATTGGGGCGGCGCGCAGAAATATGTTTACGATCTTGCCATACACACAAAAAACAAATACGAAACTGCCGTTGTTGTGGGCGGGACGGGCATCTTAAAACAAAAACTGGAAGACGAAAACGTACGCACTATTTCCATTCCGCTCTTTTCCCGCAACGTGAGCATCATTCGCGACCCGCTCGTGTTTTTTCAGCTTTTGGAATTATTCAAAAAAGAGCGCCCCGATATCGTACACCTGAACAGTTCCAAGGTCGGGTTCATCGGCACTCTTGCTGCGCGTTTTGCGAAAGTGCCACGCATCGTCTTCACGGCGCACGGGTGGGCGTTCAATGAAAAAAGAAATTGGCTTTCAAAAAAACTTTTTTATTTCCTCCACTGGCTTACCGTCATTTTCTCGCACGAAACTATTCTCGTCTCGCGCGCGCTGGCAAAAGATATGAGACATGCGCCGTTCATAAAAGGAAAACTTACAGTCGTTCACAACGGAGTGGAAGATTTCCCCATCAAGACTCGGGACGAAGCGAGAAGCGTTCTTTTTTCTTCCAAGAGCCCCATGCCGCCAAACACGTTTTGGATCGGCGCTGTTGCCGAACTGCACAACAATAAAGGGCTCTCTTACGCCGTTCGAGCAATTAAGAAACTTAAAGATGCTTCCCCTAATCTTCATTTTCTCTTTGTTGTCATAGGAGAGGGAGAGGGGCGCAAACATCTGGAGAAACTTATTTTTGAGCTCGGGCTTCATGAAAACGTATTTTTGGCGGGATACCGCGAAGACGCGGCATCTTTTCTTTCTGCATTTGATGTGTTTCTTTCTTCATCAATTACGGAAGCGCTGGCATTCGTTGTATTAGAAGCTGGGATGGCTAGACTCCCGGTAATCGCTTCGGCGGTCGGAGGCGTGCCGGAAATTATTGAAGACATGAAATCCGGCATTTTAATACGTTCCAAAAATCCGGAAGAAATAGCAAAAGCTTTTGATTTCCTTCTCTCTCACAAAAAAGAAGCGGAAACTTTCGGCAAAAAACTCTGCGCCAATGTGAAGAAAAATTTCTCATTCAAAAAAATGCTGTGCGAGACAATAGCGGTATACGACAAAGAATAATACCATTTCTAATAAAATGCTTAACATTTGAGACAGGAAATTTTGAGTTGGAATTTTGATAAAAATCCGAGATGTATCGGGATACATTGAAGATTTTTAGCGAAATTCTAGCCAAAATTTACGGGTCAAATGTTAACTGATTTTTTAGATATGGTATAAGAAAGCGGTCAACAAAAAAACCGCCCCCTTTCAAGAGCGGCTTACTTTCCTATTGTAATCACTGTCAAGGTCGAACCTTGACAGTGAGTTTCTTACTTCCCCGCCACCGTCATTCCGTCAATGCGAAGAGTGGGAGCGTTCCATCGTCCGAGTTCCATATCGTTTGCCGGAACTATTTTTGCGAACATGTCGCGCAGGTTTCCGGCGATAGTAACTTCATTTATCGGCCGCGTGATTTTTCCGTTTTCAATAAGAAATCCAGACGCACCGCGCGAATAATCGCCCGTGGCAATGTTCACCCCTTGCCCCAAAAATTCCATCACGAGAAGTCCGCAGTCAATCCCGGCGATAAGCTCGTCGCGCGATACTTTTCCATTTTCCATGTGCAAGTTGCCGAGAGAGCCGGTCGGGGTTATTCCAAGCTTCGCCGCGCTTCGCAAATTCGTTACGAATCTTTGAAGAACTCCCCACCTCACCAAATCAATCCTTTTTCCGGCAATGCCTTCATTGTCGAAAGGAAATGACCCTGTGAGTTTCGGGAGAGTCGGGTCGGAAACAATACTAATGTCAAAAGGAAATATTCGGCTACCAAGCGTTTCGCGATTGAAAAAACTCGACTTTTGATGAATAAGCGCGCCGGTAATGGCTTGCTTCAAATGCCCCAAAATTGAATCCGAAATGTGTCGGTCAAATACTACGGGCATTCGCGATGACAGAATGGGGGTAGCTCCCAAAAGTGCCACTGCCATTTCTCCGGCAATTTTCCCTGTCTCTTCAAAAGGGCGGAATTCGGAAAAAAACCGAACACCCTCTCCTTCACCCCATTGAGACATCGCATTGCCCTCACCTGCGATAAAACTCGCGCCGACGCCGTATGCAGTTTCGGAGTATGCCCCCTCAAACCCCTCGGTCGTAAAAAGAGCAAAATTGCTTTTTGTGCTTTCCACTCCGACACCGCCGGAATGGGACACGCCCGGAACGGAAAGTCCGGCGTTTTCCATTCTCAAAGCAATCTCCGTCAAATCTGCGAGCGATGGGGAGTAGGTATCCGCAAGGTCAAGAAAAGAGACCACCTGCGAAATATCTTCCGGCCACAGTTCTTTCTGCGCCAGAAGCGCGAACGGGTCTTCTGGATTTGCGCGCGCCATAGCGCAGGCACGCTCGGCTAATCGTTCATACTCATCTTCCGAACGGGGATTGCCGGAAACCGTCGCGACTCGTTTGCCGAACCATACTCGCAAAGTAAGACCGTGCGAATCGTCCTTGTGTAAAGTTTCAACCTCTCCGTCGCGGACTGATACCTCTTTGTTCTCCTCTTCCGAAAAAGAGCAGCTTGCCGCGGTTCCGCCATTTTTGCGAACGGTCGAAAATATCGTATCAGCTCTGCTTTTCATTTGATTTTTCATATTATTTCCTCCGCTACATTCACTTGCGTGCCGCCGACAATCAGTCCGCCGGCACGTATCCGTACCGTCGGCTGTCCGACTCCGACCGGAACGCTTTGTCCGTTTTTACCGCAAGCCCCGATACCATTATCAAGCGCCGGGTCATTACCCACCATATCAACAAATCGAAACACTTTTTCTCCGGAGCCGATAAGCGTGGCTCCTTTTATTGGTACGGTAATCTTTCCGTCTATGATACGCCAAGCAAGAAGAACCTCAAAAACAAATTTTCCGGTCGTTATATCCACCTGCCCGCCACCCATATTTCCCGCGTACAGTCCGCTTTTTGTCGCGGCGATAATTTCTTCCGGAGTATGTGTTCCTCCGAGCATGTGCGTATTGGTCATACGCGGCATTGGGATATGCGCGTAACTCTCTCGCCTTCCGTTGCCGGTCGGTTTCGCGCCAAGTACCCGCGCACTCAAACGATCATGAAGATACGCCATCAAAACTCCGTCCTTCACTAACACCGTTCTCTGTGTCTTTGTGCCTTCATCATCAAAAGAAAGCGACCCTCTCCTTCCGGGAATGCTTCCTTCATCCACAATCGTCACCCCTTCCGAAGCAATTCGTTCTCCCATCATACCGGTAAACGCACTCGTGTTTTTGAAAATATGGTCTCCTTCGAGCATGTGTCCGAATGCTTCGTGCAAAATGACCGCCGGCCAGCCGGGCCCGAAAACAACAACCATTTCACCCGCGGGGCAATCTTCGGCAACCAAAAGATTTCTGGCGCATTCAATCGCTTTGTCGGCATACGGTTGCCATTCGGCAAATAAGCGTGATTCATTTTCGCGTCCGCCGAACCCTTCAAAACCCGTACCGGTATTGCTTCCATCCACGAGAGTGAGGGAAATGTTCATCCGAACCATCGGACGAAATTCTTCTGCGAAATGTCCGTCTGCGCGAACGATGCATATCTCTTCTCGCGCTTGAGAGAGTGAAATGCTAAGTGCCGTAACGCGCGGGTCTTTTGAACGTACATATGCATCAACTTTTTCAAGCAAAGCAATTTTTTCTTCAATCGGAATCTCCGCCGGAATTTCTTGAGAATACATCGGACACGGCGGCAATTTTTCAGCCAACGCATATACTTTGCCCGATTGAAACACCCCTCGAAGTTCCGCTCCCGCTTGTTTAATTGATTCGACGGTTATGATATCGCTTGACACATATCCCGTCAGCATTCCTCCCACTCTCCGAAGCCCGAATCCTTCGTCAGAAAAAAACGATGAAGACTCAATTCTCCCGTCGTTCCAAACGAGACCGCTTACTTCGATTTTCTGCAAAAACAGCTCGCCGTCTTGTGCGCCCGAAAGCGCGTCTTTGACAACTTTTTTCAAACCTTTTTTATTTATGCCGAGCGTCTTCAAAAACCCGTCTCTGGCATTGATTTTTTCTCTTTTTTTTTCATATAAACTCCTATGTATCAATGAGCCACCTTTACATTGCATCTTTGGCCCGCTTTTGTTATACCACGTCTGGTGTTATTTTACAAAAATGCAATTATTTGGTAGAGTAAACGGCAGCGATTCGCTCTTTCACAAACAGGAGAAGGCATATGTCTGAACATATAAGCGTAAAAATACAAGCGGGAAATTTCTGGGGGAAAAACGGCGCTATTGCCGAGACGCGAAGACTGGCGGTGTTTGCATTAAACCAACCCGGCTCAAACCTTATTGATGCACTTTCGCCCATGATTGACATTCATACGAAAGCATTTAAATACTCGAGAGAAAAATTGGAAACAGTATCTCTCAGTTACCGTATTCTCCTATGGAAGAGACGCCAAAAAAAATCCGAGCGGGCACTGTGGTTTTACCACTCGCTCTGGCGCGTACTTTCTTTTTTCAGTTGGATATAAATTGCAGAAATGCCCCGATTCATCGGGGCATTTTTTTATAGAAAGAGATACGGCAAGAAAATCACAAGTCCGACAATGACAGCAAGAACTACCGAGAGAAGTACCATACCCGCAGCGACATCTTTTGCAATCTTCGCATGCTTATTGAATTCCAGTATGAGAATATCCGTAACGGACTCAATCGCCGTATTGAGCATCTCGGCGACCAAGACCAGCGCAATCGCAAAGAGGAGTATGGCCCACTCCGTCCTTGAAACCTCGAAATGCCGTGCCGAAAAAATAACCGCAAATGAAGCGAGTGTGTGCACTTGAAAATTCGGCTGAGTGGTGACGGCATACCAAACCCCGTCCCATGCGTGTTTGAAAGAAATGGTGTGTATGCGACGTTTCATATTTATACCTTAAACTCTACCACATCTCCGTCCTGCACAACATATTCTTTTCCTTCTATACGCACCCAGCCTTTCTCGCGCGCTATCGCATACGAACCGGCTTCCAAGAGCTTCGTGGAGTGGGTAACCTCCGCGCGGATGAATCTTTCTTTGAAGTCTGTGTGTATCGCCGCGCCCGCTTCTGGCGCAGTGGCGTTTTTCTTTACTGTCCATGCGCGGGTTTCGTCTTCTCCGGTTGTGAGGAAGGTCATGAGCCCCAGGAGGTCATAACTTTTTTTAATCAAGTCATTCACTCCGTCGTCTTTGGGCGCGTTTAGTTCCGTGCGGAACATCGCCCGTTCTTCACCGTGAAAATCTTTCAGCTCCTGTTCTATCTTTGCATCAACCACCACCCATCCGGCGCCGGAACTTTTCAAAAATTCGAGAAGTTTTACGTATCGTTCATCGTTCGTCTCATCAAGATTTTTCCCGCCGGAGCGTTTGTTGAGGACATACAAAATCGGCTTGATGGATATCAAGTGCATGGATTGAATCATTTCGCTTTCATGCTCGTCGAGTGTGACCGTTCGGGCGAGTTTCCCTTCTTCAAGTACCGGCATAATTTTTGAGAGCACCGCCTTCTCAAACACAGCAAGCTTGTCTCCCCTCTTCACATCGCGCTCGATATTCTGCAATCGCTTCGTAACGGTTTGCATGTCCGCCAAGATAAGCTCAAGATTGATAACTTCAATATCAGAGATAGGGTCAACTTTCCCGCTCACATGAATAACATTGTCGTCTTCAAAAATCCGCACCACCTCCGCGATAGCGTCCACTTCCCGAATGTGCGAAAGGAATTTATTGCCGAGCCCCGCGCCTTCCGCCGCGCCCGCCACGAGCCCCGCAATATCCACGAACTCAATCGCCGCGGGAATGGTTTTTTTGGAATGTGAAAATTCCGTGAGCTTTGCAAGTCGCTCGTCCGGCACAGGAACAATCCCAACCGATGGGTCAATGGTGCAAAAAGGATAATTCTCCGCCGGCACGCTTTTTTCCGTCAGCGCATTAAACAACGTTGATTTTCCAACGTTTGGGAGCCCGACGATTCCTATGGATAGCGACATAATGATATTGATTGATTAATCTTTTCCCTAAATCCCCTTCTTTCCCAGTCGCATTATCTTTTTTTTCACCACCGCTTTTTTTGCCTCGGTCATGGAACGGAGCGGTCCGATGCGAGAAACGCGCACTGGCGCAAAACCGGCAAAACCGAGCGTTGCATGTTTGATTTCATTTGAAGTATTTCCGAAAAGAAGTTCCGCGATGACGGGATGATTGTCCATGGTGATGACGACGCGGGCGCTTCTTCCTTTGAGCAGGCGCTCCCACCAAAATTTTCCTTTTTGAAATTTGAACGCGAATCCGGGGAGAAACATGCGGTCGAACATACCTTTCAAAAGCGCCGGCATCGCGCCCCACCAATTCGGATAAACGAGAAAAAAGTGATCCGCCCATTTCATGTTTTCTTGGATAAGAGTTAAGTCCGGCTCGAGGGTTTGAATGCACTTGTAGCCCTGATGCAAAATCGGGTCAAAATGAAGCTCGCCGAGATTCAAACGGCGCACTTCATGTCCCGCCGCTTTTACTCCTTCTTCATACGCAGTCGCAAGCGCTCCCGACATGCTGTCTACATCCGGATGCCCGACGAGAATAAAAATTTTCTTTGCCATTTTAATTTTTGTTTAGTGTTTATAAGCGGATAAAAATAATCATGATGCAATCATCATCGCCAAAAAAATTGAAAGGGTGCCGAGGATGGTCAGGATAATTGAAACAGATATCAGATTACTCTTTGTTTTTGCCAATGTGTCTGCCGCATCCGCGCCTCGCGTAAGAAAAATCATTAATGCGAGAACTCCGGCAAGAATCGGAACGAGAACAAAAGAAAGAAAAATATATTCTCTCGACTCTGCAAAAATTGAATGAAGCCAAACATTCGAGCTTGGCGGCGCCGCGTGTGCAAACCTCGCAACAGTATCGGGGTGTATATAATAGAGTACTCCAAAAAACCATGATACCCCGTACGACAAAAGCGCGGTCAAAGACGACCATCGCAGAAACGGAAGCGACGCGTCTTTTTTTGCCGCGGTCATGACAAAAGCGTACGAGGCGCAAATGCCGAGCGTCCATAACATTATATGAATGGTGAGAAAAAATATGTTCATGGTTTTGGCGAATTGAGTGCCGGCTTGTCGGAAGCGCGCCTGCCAAACGCGCCGAATTTCTTTCTGACAGCGTCCAAAATGAAGCCGCCGATAATTACGCCGATAATATAAAAGAGTATGATTTCAATATAAGAAAGCCTCGTTGCATTTGTCAGAAACACGCCGATGATAAGCGCACCGTACCACGAGACGAACGAGAGCGCACTCCCGAGCCAGAGAGAAATTTTGTGCATCTGAAGCAGAATGGCGTTGACGGCGATGATGCTGACGACGGTGAGCTTCGCCCAGAGGACGGGATTGTAAAGCTTGAAACTTTGCCCCTCGGCGATATAGAGTACCACAAATCCGAAGCCCGTAAAAAGTGAGAGGACGAGACCGATGCGCACGACGCGATACGTGATTTTAAGGAAACTTGACTCCGTAGGGTCGATAACGCCGTCCATAAGAGACTTCGTGAGAAATATCTCGACAAACGTTGCCCCGCCGACACCGAGTGCGGCGCCGATTAAGTGCACGATGATGAGTAGCGTGTAAATATCCATATTGCTATTTGTGCGTCATCGCCTTTTGCATCTCGCTTTGATACTTCCGCATGACTTCCATTGAGGCCGCCATTTCACTCTTTCCCTCTTTGACCTTCTGCTGTATTTCCTTCCCTATCTTTTCAAACAGTTCCGGATTCTCAGTCACGAGCGCAATAATTTGCTCTCGCTGCGCCTCCGGCACATCTTTCAGTTTTGACGCAATCAGTTTTTTAACGAAAAAATCTTTAATGCCCATGTAGTTACACTTCTTATCTGATATGCTTCCCATTGTATCAAAAGAATACTTTTTTTACAAAGACGTCAGAGAGCACACGGATAATTGATTTTTTCTCCAAAAAACGCTAATATGAAAGAAATGCCGAAGTGGCGGAATTGGTAGACGCGCACGACTCAAAATCGTGTAGGGTAACCTGTGAGAGTTCGATTCTCTCCTTCGGCACATAAAATTAAGCGACCTGAAAAATAAGAAGTGAAGCGACTATATTTTTGGAAGTGCCCGTGTGGTGCGAAGCGCAAATTTTTGCGCAGAAGAGGAAGCAAACTGCTTTGCTTCCGTGAGAGAATCGAAGGCCGCAGCCATGTTTTTTCTCGTAAGAAAAAACGGGCGAGGCGGGGTCGCGAAAATTTTGCCAAACAAAATTATTTGTGACCGATTCTCTCCTTCGGCACCACAAACAAAAACACTCCGCCATCTGGCGGAGTGTTTTTTCTGATTCATGTTTTACGCTTCGCGTTTCAGTTTATTTCGCCGAAAATACACCCGAAACAACTTTCCCGCCTGTTGCAATCGGCAAATCTGTTGCCTTGTCGAATTTTTTGTCGCCATTATCAGCATATAGCGCGACGAAGTAATTTTTCTTTGCTTCGGTTCCGCGGAGAAGTTCTACGGAAACATCGTTCGCCATTCCCGCCGGAAGCCAGCGTGCACCGAGAATGTTTCCCATTGCCCCACCCGTATCTTCCCGCACTACTACCCAAGCCCCTTCGCTTAAAGTAACTTTTGAAACAACAACGGACATGCCCGCGGTTTGATCCGCAACCGTTACCGCGCCGGTAGCATTACCGAAAGAAACCGGCGTTGTTTTTTCGGTTTCTTCCGTTTTTGTTTTTGAACTTACAGAACCTTTCGTACCTGAAACATTTTCAACGTTCTCCGCATTTGAAACTATTTGTGCTTTTTCCTCAGTACCTTTCTCTTCATATTTCTGCCCCCATGACCGTCCGATAAAAAAGCCCGCGAGAAGCCCTATGACCAAAGCCGCGATCACGGCGTTTTGTTTTTTGCCGTTGCTCGTCTCAGTATTTTTGTCCACACTTTTGTCCATGTTTGCCATAAAGAAAAAGATTATTAAATTATTAATGATTTATATCTTTCCATTGTCTTCAAATTTCTACCAAAAGTCAACGCCTTTACAGAACACTGTCACTCCAAAATGATAATGTCATACCTGTCCCAAGTAGAAATGTCATACCCCGCCGTTTTCGGTAGAATTATGG
>Ga0209515_10004244_pt1 | contig 19570 bp, 19 predicted proteins | sample Subgroupgradi54m_FD_187454 | JGI IMG/M metagenome (GOLD analysis project Ga0209515, IMG submission 187454) | Subsurface groundwater microbial communities from S. Glens Falls, New York, USA - GMW60B uncontaminated upgradient, 5.4 m (SPAdes)... ...
AAAATTCCCCGTCAATTTGACGGGGAATTTTATGTTTGGAGCCGGAACTCGGACTTGGCGCAGGTTACTAATTCGCTTTGCTCATAAGTACCTCCTGCCCGAGCTCGCCACCTCGCAAAGCCTCGGCATGGCTCCGCTTTTCAAGTCCTAAAACTCTTTCAGAGTTTTACTTCCGGCATAAATAAAAGGCATTAACCCCTAGGACATGAAGACAAGCCCTAGACCCGCAGAACTCGCAAAGCCTCGTGCGTGTCCGCGACAAAGTCGCGGGGTATTAAACCTTTTTTAGCTCTCCTCGACTCGGAAATGAAAAAGTAGACTTTTTCATTTCGCTCGTTCTACGTCGGCAATAAAATAATCCCTCGGAAGGGATCATTTTACTGGAGCCGGAACTCGGACTTGAACCGAGGACCTTCACTTTACAAAAGTGTTGCTCTACCAACTGAGCTATTCCGGCAAGGAATTTAAACTTCAAACTTTCTTATTACGTTCAGATACTTTCTCTTGATACCTGCCAAGACAGCTATTTCGGCAAGGAATTTAAACATCTACACTTAACTCTCGTTTTTCTTGCTTTCATTGATATCTACCAAGACAGCTATTCCGGCAGGGAATTTCGAAACGTTATACTGAGAGACAAAAGCTATTATACAGAAAAAAGTATTTTTGGCTAGTGGAGTGGAGTGCGGGGGGTGTCGTTGTTACGGAGGGTTTCTTGGTGCTCGGCGATATGCTTCAAAAAGAATGATGCCGTATTGCCTCGTTCTTTCACGACGCGCCCGTAGACACGCTCCATAAAAATATTCTTTCCACGGCCAAAAAGTACGACCGCATGCCCTCGTACGCGTGCACGGTGCGGACGAGTATGCACAAAAAACTCCTCAAGCAGTACGCGTAAATCATGTAATTCATCGAGGAGAAATTCGGTAATACCGTGAGGAATTTTCCCATGAGGAACTCCTCCAGTTTGCACGCGACGATGCGCAAAAAATACAATACCCACCATTGCCACAAGCGCAATTATCCAAAGTGTAAGAAGAATTGTCATGATGGTGAGTGTGTGGCGACAAAAGTAAAATTACTTTCCCACCGCGTAACGCGTGAAGCGCGTGAGCTCGGTCTTTTCGCCAAACTTCTGCACTGCTCCTTCAATAAGCTGTGAAATAGTAAGATCGGGATTTTTCACATAAGACTGCTTCACGAGTACGAGCTCTGCGAAATAGACATTCATCTTTCCCTCAAGTGCCTTTTCTTTGATTGCCTCGGGCTTTCCTGCCATAGTCTTCTCTACTTCATCAACAAAAAATGATTTTGCCTTCTCACGATCCACTTCTGGAATATCAGACTCGACACGATATTTTGGATTTGCTGCAGCGATGTGCATTGCGATGTCGTATGCGAGTTTCTTGAACTCCTCGTTCTTTGCAACGAAATCCGTCTCACACGAAAGCTCAACAATTGCACCAACAGTATTATTGCCGTGAATATATGCAGCAACAACCCCCGCGCCAAGATCGCGATCGCCTTTCTTTGCAGCAATCTCACCCGACTTCTTGCGCAACATCATGCGTGCCTTATCCATGTCGCCCCCTGCTTCCTCGAGTGCTTTCTTGCACTGCATGACTGCAACGCCAGTCTCATCACGAAGTGCCTTCACTTGTTCCATGCTAATTTCCATAGTCGTAAAAATTTATTTATGAATGTTCGATAAAAGTAAAACCGGCAAGTTTGCGCAACGCGTACTATGCAGTTGGGACAACGCGTGCCTTTGCTCCTGCCTGATAGGCATCACGGAGTACTTCGAGAATAAGTGTCACCGAAAGTGGTGCGGAGTCATTTGCAAGAATTGGATACGTAATCTCATTCTTATTACAGTCGGAATTCAAGAGTGAAATAATTTCGATCTTCATCTTGAGTGCCTCTTCGACTGCGATGTGCTCTGCGCGTGGATCAACAATGACGATCGCAGCAGGTGTAGACTCAAGACTTGCAATACCACCAAACTCTGTCGTGAGCTTTGCGAGTTCGCGCTCAAAAAGCAAGCGCTCCTTCTTTGTATACTTCTCGAGCTCACCCTTTGAGAATTTCTCAGAGAGTTCCTTCAAACGATTGGTGCGCTTCTTGATCTCGTTCCAGTTGGTAAGCATTCCTCCAACCCAACGTTCGGTGACGTAAGGCATGTTGAGTGACTTTGCAACGGTCTCAACGATTTGCTGAGCTTCTTTCTTTGTACCGACAAAAAGTACTGTCTTGCCGAGCTTTGCGAGCTCTTCAATACGTGCCTTTGCCGCATCAAGCATCGCCACAGTTTCTGTAAGGTCAATAATGTCGACGCCATTTTTTGCGCCGAAAAGGTGCGGTCGAACTGAAGAATGACGGCGAGCGCGCGAATAGCCGAAATGCGCACCTGCTTTGAACATTGCTTCGATGACTGCGTTATCTGGTTGGGTTTTTCCTCCTGTCATAATATGTTTTTGATTCCGAGAGTTTAGCAGAAAGCCTGCTTTTTTGCAATAGAAACCATGAATAACTCATTAATCCGCATCCTCAGCGGGGCCAAGTATGCCATTTACTGCGCGCTCTTTGAGCATTTCAACCATTGCATCGATTTCTCCTTGAAACATTTTTTCAATATTATGCCACGATTCTTTGATACGATGATCGGTGACGCGATTCTGTGGCACATTGTACGTACGGATTTTTTCTGAACGCTCCCCTGTTCCCGATGCTGCGCGTAAACTTGCATTTTTACTCATCTCCTCTTCATTGTTCTGTTGCTCGAGCTTTGCTGCGAGAATCGACATCGCTCGCTCACGATTCTTGAGCTGTGAACGCTCTTCGGAGCAATGCACATGGATGCCCGATGGTTTATGAAAAAGATGCACTGCAGTTTCTACCTTGTTCACATTTTGCCCTCCTGCACCTCCCGAACGAGTGAATTGCATTTCAATATCGGAAGCATTGATGGTAACGGTCGCTTTCTTGCGAATAGGAAGCACGAGCACTGACGAAGTCGAAGTATGAATGCGCCCTGATTTTTCGGTTGCAGGGATGCGCTGAATACGATGGACTCCAGTTTCGTAGCGCAAATCATCAAAAACGCCATTACCTTCGATAGAGAATGAGGCTTCCTTATATCCGCCCATTTCACTTTTGGACACATCAACAGGATGAAACTGCCAGCCCTGCTTTGCCGCATAGCGTTCGTACATCATTGCCAAGTCCTGCGCAAAAATTGCCGCTTCTTCTCCTCCCACTCCTGCACGCACTTCGAGCACAATTTCTTTGGGCTTCTCTTCTTGAACTTTATCTTCTTCGATAATAGTCTCCATCTTTTTCAAGAGATCAGTACTTGCTTCTTCAAGCATTGCAATATCTCCCTCTGCGAGTTTATCCATCTCGGGATCGACGCCGAGCATACCCTTTGCTTCTTCGAGTTGCACCAAAAGACGCTCATACTCTTCAGCGAGGTATTTGGTCTTATAATTTTCCTTATAAATTGAGATATTCATACATGTCTTATTGCTCAACTTTCTTTTTGAGCGCATTGCGTTGTTGTCGTCTGCGTGGGTCATGGGGTAGTACATGAGTACAACCCCATGACACTACTCGACTCCGCCTTGCACTGCAATCTCAAAAATAAAGTTGCTGACGTGGTTTTAGCCTAACAAAAAACCCGCCTATATAAAAAGCGGATTCTTGCGCAAAGTCGTTACTTTGACTTCTTTGCAGCTGCGGCGCGAGCCTTGAACTTCTCAACGCGACCTGCCGTGTCGATTGATTTCTCAAGTCCGGTAAACAATGGGTGGCACTGTGAGCAGATTTCTACTTCAATGGTTTCCTTTGTCGAACCAACAACAAACTGCGCCTGGCATGATGCACAGGTTACCTTTGCGGTGGAAAAATATTTTGGGTGAATTTCGGTCTTCATATGAGCCCCTACTCTAGCAAATCCCTCCATTTTTGGCAAGAAAAAAATTCCTGCGCCAAAATTACATATTCCCAGAACACGTTAAATGGGATGAGTACGACAAGCGTGTTGGGCAAAATACGTTATTTTGGATGCAGGACGAAGATTTGGACTGAGGCAGTGTTTGAGAAGCTGTAGGTTTTCTACTGCTTCCAAACCTGCTGAGGGAAAATCAAGTCCTGCGCCAAAATTACATATTCCCAGAACACGTTAAATGGGATGAGGTGCGGTGCTGTCGCGTCGAGTGTGTCTGCGAGGATGTAGGTTTTCTACATTGTTGCCATAAAAAATACGTAATTTTGGATGCAGGACGAAGATTTGGACTGAGGCAGTGTTTGAGAAGCTGTAGATTTTCTACTGCTTCCAAACCTGCTGAGGGAAAATCAAGTCCTGCGCCAAAATTATGTATTTTGAAGGGGGTCGATCATGGTGGTTTGAATAGTCGACGCCTTCTGCATCACCTGATTGCCGTATGTTGCCGCCCAGCTTGACTGGCTACAACGTTTTCCTGAAAAATATTTACATGCGGCATCGCGCTCTGCACTATAAGAGTCTGGCCGTGCACCAATATCGGTAAGATACATCCCTGCTGCCATGAATGCATCGCGCGCATTCCATGGATCAGCAGTATCAAGCCCGAGTGCCTTTGCAATACGATTGGCATAGAGCACCCACGTTGAGGGAATAAATTGTGCGGCACCCATTGCCCCACCCCACCCCACCTCTTGCGGACATGAGACGAGTGTATTCCATGGATCACGCCCCACCTTTGTCGCAATATCGATAAATGGTGGGATATCGCGCGTCGGATTCATCACGCGGGCAAATGCCGTTCCCGACTTTGCCCCCACTCCCGCACCCGTGATCTTGTCCTTCACATAACACGACCCCTGATTCTTGCCAAAACCCGACTCTTGCATAAAAATTCCAAGCAGAAACGCGGGGCGAATTCCCGTCTTTGCGCTAACAGTATTTGCATATTGTAATGCGCGACCAAAAGGAATACTTCCTGAGTCACGCAATGCGAAGAGTGCGGCACTGATCTCAGCGGCGCGCTTCTTACGATCATCCAACACTTTGCCATATTCTTTTTGTTTGTTCTTGGTGATCAAAAGAAGTTTTTGTTTTTCTTTTTCATTTGATTCAACAATGTGCTTATTCTGTTCGAGCGTTGCGCGTGCATCTTGCTCCTGCCCTTGGCGCTCTTCGAGTGCTTGCTGTGCTGCTTCCGTATCGCTCTTTGCACTCCGTAATGCATCGGAAGAATTCTTCAGCCCTGCACGAATTGCGTCAAACGAATCGAGATCCATAAAAAAATTTGAGAGATCTTGATGAGCAAGGAGTACTTCAGTAAACGAGGACTGATCGATTTCATTTGTCTTGCGGATAAGTTGCATGAGCGAATCACGCTCATGCTGAAGACGTACACTAAGACGCTGTACTGTTTGTGTTTTTTCGACGATACTATCGCCAAGTTTTGCGATCTCAAGATTTTTCGCTTTAATATTTAAGTTTGCACGATTGATAGTTGCATTCAATAATTTAATGTCACGATCAAGACTTGCCCCCTCACTTTTAAGACCAGTGATGGTATTACTTAGCCCTGCAATTTCAAGATTAATTCCTGAAAGCTCATTTTCGAGTGCCGCACGCTTCTCATCTGTCGTTTGCAAAAATGCAGTGCTCGGAAAAAAGAGCAAGCCAAAAAAAGAAAGCCCAGCCAAAAAACGCACAATACGCACAAGAAAAAAAGAAAACCGTGTCGGGGAATAATTGCCCATAGGAATATTCCTATTATATCGCGTGGACACCTCAAAAGAAACTCTGAAAAAACAAAAACCACAGAAAGTGTGGTCTTTGTAATGAGTTCCGAAAAAAATATCGTTATTCTGCAATCTTCTCTTCTTCCTTCTTGCCTTTCTTCTGCACTTCAATCGCCGACATATCAAGCGCAGGTGCTTCTTTCTCTTCCTTGGGAAGTGTCACACTGGCGATGATTTCATCTGCGGGGGCAGTAATGCGCACATCCTTCTCGAGCACAATATCGGCAACGGTAATGTGTGAAGTAAGTTCGGTGAGCTTGGAAAGATCAACCATAAGATGCGCAGGGAGTTTTGCGGGGAGTGCTTCAACATGAAGTTCATGCACCACCTTTACCACAATACCACCGAGCTTCTCTGCAGGAGCAACACCGATAAATTCAACAGGAACATTGACCTGTACCTTGTGACCCTTCGCAACGACATAAAAGTCGACGTGGATTGGATCACCGATGACCGGGTGCAACTCCACATCGTGGATGAGCACCTCAAGAGCTGCTTGGGGAGTCTTGAGTGTGATCACTGTTGACTCACCGGCTGCCTTGAGTGTTTTACTAAATTCCATCTTATCAATAGTGATTGGGGTCGATGGATGACCTGGTCCGTAAAAGACAGCGGGGATCTTTGCATCCCGGCGAATCATCTTCGGATTTACTTTCACGTCGCGGGGTTCCGCATTGAGCGTTATCATAATCGCAAAAATTAATAGCTAATTGCTCAAGACTAACATAACACCGAAAAAATGCCAAATAAAAGAAATTATTGCACTAAATTCGGAGGGGTTTTTCCTTCAAAAAAGGCGATGAGATTTTCGGCGGCGAGCTTTGCCATTCCTTCTCGCGTTGGCACCGATGCTGATGCGGTGTGCGGAGTAAGGACAACATTTTCACATTGTGCCAACCCTTCTGCAAGCGCTGGTTCGTTTTCAAATACATCGAGCCCTGCGCCTGCAATAGTCTTGTTACGTAGTGCCTCAACAAGTGCCACCTCATCGATCACCGGACCACGTGAGGTGTTCACGAGATATGCAGAAGGCTTCATCATTGTGAGACGATCGGCATTGATGAGATGTTTGGTGGAATCCAAAAGTGGCACATGAATGGAAACAACATCAGCCCCTTTGAGCACTTCATCAACTGTTGCGCAAAACTTTGCACCGGTCTCAGCTTCAAACTGCTCATTGCGCTTCACATCATAATAGACAACATTCATATCAAAACCTTTTTGACAATGATATGCGAGGCGCGAACCAATGCGTCCTGCACCAAGAATGCCGAGGGTCTTCCCTGTTAAATCCATACCGAGCAACATCATTGGCCCCCAGCCGGCAAACTTTCCTGCGCGCACAAAACGATCTCCTTCTGCGGTGCGTGTCGTTGCGGAAATAATCAGCGCCATCGCATGTTCGGCAACGGTGTTGGTGAGCGCTCCCGGGGTGTTGGTGATCGCCACTCCATGCGTTTTTGCTGCAGGTACATCGATATTGTTGTACCCCACAGCGTAATTGGCGAAAATTTTTGCACTCGGAACAGCTTCGAATGTTTCTGCATTGATAGTATCCGTCAAAAGACAGAGGACGCCGTCGTAAGGTTTCGCCTTGAGTGCACCCAATAATTCATCTTTCGTAAGCACGCCATCCTTTTCACTGACATCGAGTGTAAACCCCTTCTCCCGAAGCATCGCGAGTCCGTTTTCAGGAATGCGACGCGTGACATAAATTGTAGGCATAAAAAATTATTATTGATTAACAGGACTTACGTATTAGTTAGTGACGCTGATCTTTGCGCGAGTAAGTGATCCAACAAAACCAGTAGGGTTGACGTTGTATGCTTTTTGGAATTTGATGACCGCCGCTTTTGTTGCAGGGCCGAAATATCCCATTGGCAAGTCGGCAGAAAGATATGCGTGGTGCACAAGAAATGCCTGGAGTGCGCGCACATCATCGCCGCGTGAGCCAACACGGAGATCGACATTGAGTTTAGTAAATGAAGGAGGAGTCATTACGGGAGGCTCTGGAGTTGGAGCGCCGCCGACAGGAATCCATGTGATTGTCGGTGCAGTGCTTGTGCCTGTCCCAGTGGTTCCAACTACGGGAGTCGAAGTACTCACAGTAATGGTGCGTGTCAAAGCAACCGTACCACCCTTTCCAGAACACGACATTGTGTAGCTTGTGGTTTTTGTAATTCCTGTGAAGGTCTTGATACCTGAAGTTGCCGTAGTGCCCGTCCAGTCACCATTTCCCAAGCAACCATCAACTTTGTTTGCATTCCAAGTAAGTGTCACTGCACCACCAGAAGTGATCTGATCTTGCGAAATAGTGAAAGCAAGTGTGGGACGAATTGCAAGTGGCGCAAGTGGTACTCCAACATTCCCTTCATTATAGATACTCTGCACTTCATCAAAACTCAGTGGGCGACCAAAGAGACGCACATCATCAATATAGCCCGAGAATGCTCCGGGAACATAGCCCACGCCCGATCCAAATGCATACTGATAAGTGTAGCTTGATGAAAGCGGACTGAACCATTTGCCGGTGTTGCTACCAAGAAAATCAAATTGCTCACCGTTCACATAAAGTGTGTACTTGAGTCCGTCGCTCGTGATAACGAGGTTGTACCACTCATTCTTATTCAGGATGCGATTGCCTTGTGTGGTCTTTTCAGTGACACTCGGATCAGTCTGATATTTGATTGTTGGGCGGCCATCAAGGTCAACATAAAAAGTCATATAGGAATGATTCTCGACTTTCGCATTAGTTGAAAAAATCGTATTACGATTTGAAAGTTCGCTCATATTAAACCAGAGCGAGAGTGAACCGGAAGTCCCCCCGACAAGATTATCGGGAAGAGTGACCGACTCCCCTGCAAGTCCGTCCATTGCAATTGCCGTACCAACTTTGCCTGATGCCCAGCCAAATCCCGCGGAAGTGCCGACAAGAGTACCGTTTTTTGCGGCGACACTGTCGGTGACCGTACCTCCGGCTGCATCTTCAAAAGACCAATAGTTGGTATAATCGGTCGGCGCTGCGGCAAACGCAGTTGCTATTCCTCCAAAGAGTGCAAGTGAGGTAGCGCACGTCGCAATAATATTTTTATATGTTTTTGTTTTCATGTAATTGAAGTTTATTTTTTAAAATGAGGTATGTGCGGAACTTATTGATCTTGACCTCCTGAGACAAAATCTCCACCTAAAGATTCTGTTTTGAGTGCACCCATTGCACTGTCGCGTGCAATGATGAGCTGGTGCGCAAAAATATTTTTTGCATCATCAATATTATCGCGGTGCTCTGCCCAATACTTGAGCACCGGGTCTTGCAATCCGCGCGAATAAGAGAACGTGCAACCCCATGGATGTGGGCCTTTTTGTGCGATGGCATTTAAGTTGAGGAATGCCTGTGAAGGAGTCTGCCCTCCCGAAAGAAAGACGACGCCACCGAGCTCATGTGGGACAAGATCATGCAAGACGCGTACCGTTCGCTCGGAAACATCACGTGGATTCACCGCAATTCCCGACCCTTTTCCGGGAAGCACCATACTTGTCTTCAAGATTGCACCAGGAAGATGCACGCGATATGCTTTGAGTGCAGTAAAAAGTGCACTGTAAACGCGACGCATAATTGCTTCACAGGTGTCTGGTGCATGTGTGCCATCAAAGAGCACTTCCGGCTCAACAATAGGAACGATGTCAAACTCCTGACACAAGCGTGCATAACGTGCAAGAATCACTGCATTCGCATCAATACATTCGTCGGTGGGGATGCCTTGTTCATTGTCGATGGTGATGAGTGCGCGCCACTTTGCAAAACGTGCGCCCTTCTCTCTGTACTTTGGTAAACGCTCGAGGAGTCCATCGAGTCCCTTCGTAAGCTTCTCGCCGGGAAAGCCCGGGAAATCAATAAGACCTTCATCAACTTTAATTCCTGAAAGGATTCCTGCATCGGCAAGTACATCACGAAAGGCTTTCCCATCACTCGTTGACTCCCAAAATGTTTCATCATAAAAAATAACACCAGAGAGCGTATCCTTTGCTTCGGGGGTAGTGAGAAGTATCTCGCGATAAAGGCGGCGATTCTCTTCGGTCTGTTCCACATGAACAAGGTCAAAACGTTTATTTGCGCTTGCATTCGATTCATCGGCAGCAAGGATTCCGCGTCCCGGTGAGACAAGGTATCGTGCTGTTGCTTCAAGTTGTGATGTATTCATATGCTCCGTATTGTACCAAATTAGCCTCTAAAGGAAAATGTACTTTTGCTATTATAGAGACATGATATAATAAAACCTAAATTTACAAACATATTTTACCTTATGAACGAACAGGAACAATTTGATTTTATTGCGATTGGCGACACGGTGACCGACGCATTTATTAATATCAAGCAAGCAAGTGTCTTCCGCAGTGAAAACAGCGAAGGCGTTGTCGATGAGGAGCTGTGCTTTGCTAACGGTGCGAAGGTGCCTTATGAATCCGTCACGGTAATTCCTGCAGTGGGCAATTCAGCAAACGCCGCAGTTTCCGCAAAGCGCCTTGGACTCTCCACGGCATTTGTCGCTGATGTGGGTAGCGACGGGCACGGCAAAGAAATTCTTGAGACATTGACAAAACAAGGTGTCGACACACGCTTTGTCCGCACTCATGAAGGAATGAACTCGAACTACCATTATGTGCTTATGCACAATGCAGAGCGTACTATTCTCATTAAGCACGAAAAGTATCCTTACAAACTCCCCGATGTGGGCACACCAAAGTGGCTCTATTTCTCTTCGGTCGGCGAAGACTCACTCGCCTATCATGAGGAAATTGCAACATACCTAAAAACACACCCTACAGTGAAACTTGCATTCCAGCCCGGGACATTTCAAATCAAAATGGGCAAAGATGTTCTTGCTGAACTTTATGCATGCACTGAAATTTTCTTTTGCAATGTCGAAGAGGCGCGCATTATTTTAAGTACAACGGAAATCAATCCCGCAAAGCTTCCAATGATGATGTCGGCACTTGGGCCAAAAATCACCGTAGTCACGGATGGACCAAAAGGTGCGTACGCATACGACAGTGCGACGAAGAAAACATATTTCATGCCTCCCTACCCTGACCCAAAGCCACCCGTATCACGCACCGGTGCCGGAGATGCGTGCTCGTCCACCATCACCGTTGCACTTGCGCTCGGCAAACCACTCGAAGAGGCGCTCCAGTGGGGACCGATCAACTCAATGAATGTTGTGCAACACGTTGGTGCACAAACAGGACTCTTAACCCGCGAAGCCCTTGAAAAATATCTTGCGGAGCGCCCCGCAGATTATGTGGCGAAAGAAATCACTTTCTAAAAAGGTAAAAAACGGAGCACCGCTCCGTTTTTTTATCCCCCGACAGTATACGCCGACATGAAGCGCGCAGATGCAAGTACGCACACAACAACGATTGCAAAAATGAAAGCGAGAAGGACTGCGGTTGCGGCGATATCTTTACTACGACCGATAAGTTCATGCTCTTCGGGGTGTAATCGATCGAGCATTTTTTCAAATGCAGTATTGATGAGCTCCACAAGAAGAATGAGCGCATAGGAAAAAATGAAGAAGAGCCATTCAAGCGAAGTGAGTGGTGAGAGAAAATAGGCAACGATAATATAAATCGGGAGACCATATTTAATCTCCATGCGAAAACTTTTGTCCGCGCGATACGCATGAGCAAATCCCTTCAAAGCAAAACCCACACTGCGCAAAATTTTCTTTACATCTTTCTGCATAAAAGAATTAGACTATGGGGAACGAAATAATAAAGTCGGTACCTTTGCCCTTGATGGACTCCACACCGATTGTTCCTTTCATTGTTTTCACCATTGTTGCAGTAATCCAGAGGCCGAGACCAGTACCCGTGATTGCATCAGTTTCCGCATTCTTCACGCGGAAAAACTTTTGAAATAATTTTTCCTGATCTGTTGCACTAATACCCATACCCGTATCCGAAACACGAATGACTACACGCCCTCGTTCGACTCCGGTGAGCACTTTCACTGCACCCGAGGGAGTATACTTGATCGCATTGCCAACAAGATTGATGAGCACTTGGCGGAAGCGGTCGCTATCGATAGCGATTTGAGGAAGTGAAATTTTTTCGTAGGAAAGTGTGAGTCCTTTGTCTTGCGCAGGTCGCGCGAGAGATGCGACCACGGTCTCGATGTCCTGTGATACATCAACATTGGCATAACGAAAAGACATGCGCCCTTCTTGCAAGCGTGCCACATCGAGGATGTCTCCTATCAATGAATTCAATTGTGTCGCTGCACCGTCGATATTGGAGAGATATATTTTCTTTTTGTCTTCCTCGGTTGCACCGCTTAAGTGTCCGAGCTCACTCACATACCCGCGGATAATCGTGAGTGGAGTGCGAAGCTCATGTGCCGCCATTGAAACGAAGTCATCCTTCATTTGATCAACTTCCTTGAGTCTCGTATACAGTGTCGCATAGTCGATGATGCGTGCCTGTCGTGCCAAGAGGATAATAATAAGGAGCACGATAAGTCCGAGGACAATGTATGCATCGCGAATATTTTGCTCCGCAACTGCATCTGCCTGTGCCATCGAAACATCGGTAATAAGATATCCTTTTTGCGCTGGCGAGGTTGTTCCATTTTGAGTAGAAAAAGCATGGATTGATTTCCATGTACGACCATTACGATCTGCGTAGGAAATTGCAAATGCCTGTGTCTCATCTGCAAGAGCGAGTTTGGTGAGGAGTGCGGTCATCTCGTCAGGAATAAACACTTCTCCTCCCTCTTCTTGCTTCAGCGACGCGAGAATGCGCAATTCGCTTGGTGTCGAGGTGCCGACAAGAATGACTTGAAAATTTTTAATCGTCTCATTTGCTTTTGCAATATGCGTAATACGCTCACCAAGATATGCAGGGTCGAGATGTTCGGGAAGAAATTCAAGAAAGGTATCCTGCAAAAGTGCAATACGCGAGCGCTCGAGACGGTCTTGATTTTCACGTGCAACTTTTAAAAATTGCTCACTCGTGAAAAAGAATGCGGAGGGAATCGCGATGACCAAAAAGAGTGTGTAGATAATCTGCGGATTGTTCCGGACAAACTGAATCCCACGGGTAAAAATATCAAGCGAATCCTTCATGGTTTATGAAAGCGGTGTTTCCTCCTCACGCTTGCGATGCACAATGAATCCGATGACCGATAGTGCGAGTCCCACGAGGGCAATCATAATGATAATAAATGTATAGAGTGACGAACCCGCAAAAAGACTTGGCGCCTCTTGTGTGGGAATAAGCCCCTCACTCCCAACCGATACTGCAGCAGCAACTTTGACAAAAGGAAGTGGTGTCGACTTTGCAAGAATATGTCCACCCGCATCAGTAAGCGCGCTCACCACTTGGTGTGCACCATCGGGGAGTTCTTTATCGAGTGTATATGTCCACGAACCATCAGCACCTGCTTTGACGGAAACAACAATCGGATTCGAGAAAATAAAGAGCGTGACGAAACTATTGGCAGGCGCATTGCCTGAGAAAGTAAGTTTCTTTGCGGTACTTGTCCCCTTTGCACCAATGCCCACCTCGAGAACGGCAACATCTGCAACCGTGAGGAGTTTTGGCTCAACGCTTCCTGCAACAAGGGGATTTTCCATCACTACCCCTTCACCTTCCGGAGCACTTGTCGTGCTTGTACCCGAGCCTGTGGTAGTCGTCGCATGAAAACTAAGCGGGTTGGTGTGTGCGAGAATTTCGGAATCATCACGAATACCGTTATGATTAGTATCAGCATCATGAGGATTTGTATGATAAATATTTACCTCATCGTAATCACTGATGCCATCTCCGTCAGAGTCCATAAATGGTCGTGTGCCGATGCGCTCACTCCAAACTTTTTGAATTACTGCACGCGCAGTTTCCATCGTTGCCTTTCGCGCATTAATACCTTCAGCAGTTGCAAGGTCGTTCTGTGTCAATAAATTAGCACACACGGTGACATGAGTTGGGTCAGTACAAAAAGATTTCAACTCAGCCGGTTTGGTAATAATATCGGGAATGTCTTTGGTACGCTTCGTTGCATCACTCAACACATGAAGCAACCGCTCATCGGTAATATTGTCGACAAGCGATGGAACAGTGAGGGTGCCTTGGGTAACAGATTCTTGTGCGAACCGCACGCATTGTGCCATAGAGTCCGGAAATTGTGCACAGAAAATACGACACTCTTCGGGAGTAGCACAAAGACTCGGCAAAGTGACACGAGTAAGCATCACCTTGCGCTCTTCGGGGGTCATGAGTTTTGCGACACCTTGAGGAAGTGTGACCCCTTCAATCTTCTGATGATTGATTTGGAGCATCTTTGCAGGAACATCACGAATCGTGCCATCATTTTGGAGCACGTGCGCAGTAATATGATAGAGCCCGTCAGGAAGCGCGCCTGTATCCAATGTTGATGTCCAGACATAAGCATCACGGAATGTGAGCAAGTCATCGATAACTGCATTGTCTAATTGTGTTGCAACATTATGCTCATCAATCGCGACAAAAGTGACTTTTTTTGCCTTGGGAAGTGTAAGACGAAGTTCGAGTGCGCGGTCATTAAATGAAGGAACAGGGTCGGTGACCGGCTGATTATCGAGAAATATTTTAAGCGAGGATGCCGTGGGCACTCCTGTTGTTACCGAAGAAGAAGTATTGTGAGTACTCGTCGTGTGCATTATTTCTGGAGTAGGCATTACGGGCAAAGAATTCACTGGGGTCGGCAGCACGATGTGTGGCGGGGTAATTATTGGCGAGCTTGTTGTCGGTGGCAACGGAACAATTCCGGTATCTCCATGATTTGAAGATGAGGATACGGAAATTGTTGCACTGCTTGATGTTGCAAAAGTGGTAGAGGTTGTTGCGGGAATAAGCGAACCTGAAGGAATCAATGCTTCGGAGGTGGTGTGAGCGATGACGGTGTTACCCGAGGTGTTGCTTGAACTTGTTGCAACAGTCTCAACTGCGAATGTGTCGATGCCACCGTGAGATGAGCAGAGTGCATTTAATTGAAAAGTCCCCGAAGTATCTCCGAGCGCAACATATCCCGCGCTCGGTGTGCCTACCCACAAGTAACTGCCGTTGGGTAAAGTATGTTCACCCAAAGAAATATCCGACACACCAAAACCTGATTTACTCAAAGTAAAACTCCCCACACCCGCAGGAAATGCCGAGAAATTCACCCTTGTCCTCGGCTCACCTCCTGAACAATCAGCAAGTCCTGGAAACACAGAGAAAGAAACGTAAATAGGTGTACTCGTTGCAAAACTCCTTGAATCCGCAACAAATTGAAAATTTTGGATTGAGTTTGTCTCGAAGAGATTTCCTGAGGAAGTGCCAAATGAATTCAGTGCGCCTAGTGAAAAGAAATCTGTAGCACTAAGGTGCTTGCCTTGAATATTTTCTGGAGCACGATTTGTAGAGGCAATAAGCACTGCAATAACGAACACAAAAAATGCTGCTCCCAAATGAATGAGTGTGTGGGAAAGGAAGTGACGTTGTTTGCGGTTGTCGTTATGCATGCTCGTTGGCGCTTTTATTCTCTTCTTTATTATATATTATCGTGCGATAACGCGCTTCACCGCATCCATGATTGAAGTGATACCCATTCCATAATGCTCAACGAGCTCGTCGGGTGTACCAGATTGGCCAAATTGATCATTCACACCAATGAACTCTTGCTTCGTCGGATGCGTGCGTGCGAGAAATTCTGCTACTGCTCCCCCGAGCCCTCCCTTCATCTGATGCTCTTCGACGGTGACAATTGCCCCAGTCTCTTCTGCAATGGCGAGCACTGCTTCCTCATCGAGTGGTTTGACGCTCGGCACATTGAGCACCTTCACACCAACGCCTTCTTCCTCAAGTCGCTTTGCCGCCATGAGAGAATTATAGACAAGTGATCCCGTTGCAAGAATTGCCGCCTGTACAGGAAGACCTTCTTTTGGAGCAAAGAAAAGTTGTGCCTGACCAATCGCGAAAGGAGTTTCTTCGGTCGTGACAATTGGTGTTGCCTCACGTGCGAGGCGAATATACACAGGGCCATCATATTGGGCAGCGGCAATAGTTGCCTTCTTTGCTTCAATCGTGTCACAAGGTGCAATAACGACCATGCGAGGAATGAGACGCATGATGCCCATATCTTCAATTGCTTGATGTGTTCCACCGTCGGGTCCAACAGAAATTCCCGCATGTGAACCAATGATTTTTGCATTCACATGATTATATGCGATGGTCGTGCGAATCTGCTCCCAGTTGCGCCCCGGAGAAAACATTGCGTACGAAGAGAAGAACGGAACCTTCCCCATTGCTGCCATCCCCGATGCAACTGAAGCCATGGATTGCTCACCAATACCAATCTCAATAAAACGTTCAGGAAACTTTTTTGCAAAAAGGTGCATCTGCGTTGACTCGGTAAGGTCGGCACACAATGCAACAATGCGGTGATCTTGTTCGCCTGCCTGAAGAAGCCCTTCGCCATAGCCCTTGCGAATAGGGGCACCCGAAACATCAGCATCAAAAACTTTTGGATTTATAGGTACAAGATTCATATTATTCATGTTCTGATTTGATTAAACCGCGGAGGGTGCGGAGCTCAGTAAGTGCAACTTTCCCCTGCTCTTCTTTGGGCACCACATCGGCGGGACCTTTGCCTGGAGGATTACCGTGCCACTCAAAGCGACGCTCGGTAAAATCAACACCCTTGCCCGGAATTGTGTTTGCAATAATAACCGAAGGCTTATTGAACACTGCCTTTGCTTCAAGAATTGCGTTGTTGATCGACTCAATATTGTGTCCATCGATTTCTTGCACATGCCAGTTGAATGCCGCCCACTTATCACGAAGCGGTTCAAGTGGCATGATGTCTTCGGTGAATCCATCGATTTGAATATTGTTGCGGTCAATGATTGCGATAAGATTGTGCACCTGCTCTTTTCCTGCGAGCATCATCGCCTCCCAGATTTGTCCGCAATTGAGCTCACCGTCTCCCAAGAGCACGTAATAAAATCGATTGGATTGACGTCCTCGTTCGATGCGATCGCCGAGCGCCATGCCGAGTGCTTGCGAAAGTCCCGAGCCGAGCGGACCCGATGATGTCTCAAGTCCGGGAAGCCACTCACGGTGCGGATGCCCTTGAAGACGCGAACCAAACTTACGAAGGGTTTTGCATTCTTCAATTGGAAAATATCCTGCATGCGCCATGCTCGCGTAAAGCACAGGACAGATGTGACCATTGGAAAGAATCAAGCGGTCACGATCGGGCCATTCGGGGTTCTTGGGGTCATGACGCATCGCATGAAAATAGAGCACCGTAAAAATATCTGCCATATCAAGTGGCCCTGCGGTGTGTCCTGAACCTGCCTCGATGAGCATTTCAATAATCGTCTGGCGTATATCGTTTGCCTTGAGCTCGAGCATCTTTATCTTTTCATCGTGTAAATGTTCCATATATGAATATTAAAAAAATTATGTATTCTTGAGTGCTTTGATTGTCTCGCGAATGTCCTCACTACCAAATACGACTCCTCCCGACACGAGACGATTCGCCCCCGCTGCACGCAAGAGCGGAGCCGTATCAAAATTCACTCCACCGTCAACGCTTATTATAAGGTTTGGATGCATAACTCGCAATTGATTGATGTGCGCAAGGACGCGTTCATCAAATGGTTGCCCTTGGTAGCCAATTTTTGTAATTCCCATACATTGCACAAAATCGACCTGTGAAATATAGGGGGTAATTGCTTCAAGCGAAGTGTCGGGGTTAATGGCAAGACCCACTTCGATCACCTTTTGCCCGCCAATATCACGCGCCCCTTCTTTGAAAATATCATTCCCAAAAAATGCATCCATGTCTTTGATCGACTCAATATGAAAAATAAGGCGACTCGCGCCAAGTGGAAGCCATTCATCGATATGCTTCTCCGGCTCAAGAATCATGAGATCGATCTCATAATCAAGTTCTTCCCAGTGTGGCAACCCTTCATCTTGATTGGAGAGTTTTAAAAAATCTTCGTCTGCGCCAATACCACCCCTGCGATATGGCCAGCTTTTTGAGGCAACAAACACTCCATCCATAATATCAATCTGTGCAATAGGAACAATGCCGTGCACTCTCCCCGCCTTCTCCGAAAGGTCATCATAAGAATCGGGCATAATCGCCGGAATAATTTCAATCATATGCAAAAAATTTTACCATGTATTTCAATTTCTTGGTATAAAAAAGCGAGCAGGTGTTGCTCGCTTTGAATTTTTAGAGAATACTCCCGGCACCTTCCCAAAATTGATCTCCGGATTGGAAATATTTGGTGAACTTATTGATTTGCTTGGGGAATTTCTCTTGAACATACTTGAGGAATTTCCTTCGTTCTTCCTTATCTGATTCGTTGGGGCACGAATTGAACCACGCCCGCATCGTTGTACACTCCTCGAGCGTAAGATCGCGCCCCAAGAATTCTTTTGCATACGACGCAATCTGATTCACATTTCGTAATCCAAAGAAAGAAAACATGGCACACAGAATAGCTTTCCTTGCCTTCATTGATGCGCGAGGCGCGAGCAGGAGGGCATAACGCATTCCGCCTGTGCTTGCTGATCTCAAACTTTGCATCACCAGTTCATCGCACACTTCGGTTGTTGCCTCAAAACGCAATGCAAACGTTACCGCAAAATCCAACAATGTCGCTCGCTCCTTAAAGGCAAAATCACCTTGAATGCTCGCACCATGGCTTGTCACCAAACGGACGAAATCGCCAGCATTCAGATTGAGTCGCCCCGCTTTCCCTTTGGTTTGCTTCAGCATTTCCTACTCCTTCATAAAAGAATGTTCTATCCTGATTCTATACACAAAACACACGAAGTCAACTCGAGAAAAAATTATACTAAAAGTAACGGCCGTTACTATTAGTATAATTAAGGTTTTCTCTTTCCTTAAAAGCGAGGTATTGCTTTTTTCTGGGGGTACGGAGCGCGGCGGCGCGAGTCTTCAGGAAAAAGTCAGCAGACTTTTATCCGTACCCAGAAAATAGCAATACCGAGTGACTTTTATCGATAGGGCCAGATTTGTTCGATTTTTTTGAGACGTCTCACGTGACGGTCTTCTTCTGAAAATGGAGTTTCAAGCCAAAGTTTTACTGCGGCTTTTGCTTCGTCGAGTGTCATAAAGCGCGCGCCGAGCGAGAGAATGTTGGAGTTATTGTGCTCACGGGAAAGCTTGATAATATCGAGTGGTCCACCATAGTAAACTGCCGCGCGCACCTTCGGATACCGATTGGCAACAATTGCCTCACCTTGCCCCGAGCCTCCCAGAATAATTCCACGCGAAGAAAAAGGCTCGTGCGACACCTCATCTGCAACAAGCTTGATAAAATCAGGATAGTCATCCTCAACATCGTACTGATGCGCACCCATGTCGGCGACCGTGTACCCAAGCTCCTTTTCGACATAGGAGGCAATCGCTTCCTTCATCTCATATCCTGCATGATCTGTTGCAATATAGATTTTCATACGGTTAATTCTTTTTCAAAATTTTTAGAAATTCTTCTCTTGTTATGTCTGCTTGTTTAAGTAGGACTTACGCAAACGGATGAGATTCGTGTTTTTCCGCCCGAGTGATCACCACTACGAGTACTTCCATTTTCTAAGACGGAAGACCGTTAAGAAAATTTGGTCGCTTGGAGAAGCTGTACGTGCTGGTACTGCTTCCCGAGGCGCTTGAGAGAAAAACACGAAGATCGCCGTTTTGCGTATGTCCTATGCAATATGTTTT
>Ga0209515_10004245_pt1 | contig 19565 bp, 21 predicted proteins | sample Subgroupgradi54m_FD_187454 | JGI IMG/M metagenome (GOLD analysis project Ga0209515, IMG submission 187454) | Subsurface groundwater microbial communities from S. Glens Falls, New York, USA - GMW60B uncontaminated upgradient, 5.4 m (SPAdes)... ...
CTGGCGGGCGGACCCACCAGCACCGTCGTCTCAGGGTAGTCTTTTAGCTGGTAACGCAACATGTCGAGGGCACGCGTGTCGGTCAACACCATGACACCGTGCACGCGATGGGCCCCGCGATTCTGCGCCGCAATCACCTGGCGTATTTTGTACAGCGCGCTCTCACAGGCCGACGTGCACTCGCTCGAACCGAAATACACCAGCAACCAACGATGCTGAAGCGAACTGAAACGCGCAGTGCCACGATCGAATACGGTGAACTCCGCATCGGCCACCAAGTGCGGCGGTGCAACGAGCTCGCCGTACGGATGCACCGACTCGGGACGCCAGCCGCTGTAGTACAACACGTACGCCACCAGCATTGGCGCCGCAAACAACGCGGCGATTAGCAGCAGTCTCAGACGAGCGTTCGCCACGGACTTCTTCGGTGCCTGCTTCATCGCTTCCTCTTGCGGCGCTGCGGGGGGCGACGGCACATCATCAGGTAGATCACCGCCGCTCCTGCCACCACGGCCAGTGCAAACCACTGGAACGCATAACCTTTATGCATCGTGATTCCGGCGTCGAGCCTTGCCCACGCGCGCACAAAACCAGCGTCAGCATCCGGATCGAGCAGGATCACGATCGGCTGAACCGCAAACGGCACCGACGATGCGTAACGCTTTAAATCCAGATGCGGCCACACCGGTTGCCACCCGGCCACCGGCATCGCGCCGAGCGTGAATGGTTTTTCGAGCGGCACGGTAGCAACGCCGCGAATCTCCTGCGCGCCGGCAGGCGAGTCGATCGCCGGCAACACTTGCCGACTCTGCCCGAGCGGGACCCAGCCGCGATTCACCAACACCCGCGTATCGCCGCCCTCGAGTTTCAGTGGCGTTACCACGTGATAGCCCGCCACGGACTGATGCACGCGGTTGTCGATAAGGACCTGGTAATCGGGGTCGTATTTGCCGTGCGCGACGATGTGGCGAAATTGAAGCGCCTCGGCTGACTGCAGCGACGTGCCCAACTGAAGCGCCGGCTCGCTGGCACGCTGGTCGTACTGGTCCTGAAGCGACTGCTTTTCATCGGCGCGATGTGATTGCCACATCCCCAGCGCGATAAATACCGGTACGAGCGCGGCGAGTGCGAGGGCGGGAAGTAACGTGGGGCGCGAACGGGTCGTCACGGAATCGGTCCGGTTCTCTGTTATGCGCCTGCGGTAGAGGAGCGGGAATTATCTCTCATAGTATACTTCACTCTCGCTTCCCTGCCCGGTGCCGTCATGCTCAAAACCGTCGTCGTCCTGATGTTACTCGCCATCCTCGGCAGCCTCGGCTCGGCGCTCGTATTCCTCTTGCGCGGCCGCGAAAAACCGGACAGCCACCGTGTGGTGAATGCGCTGACGTGGCGCATCGGCCTCTCGATCACCCTGTTCCTGTTATTAATGGCCGGCTACTACTTCGGCATTGTCTCGCCGACGGGTGTGGCACCGCGATAAGCGGCGAGCCGTACAAAATCCGCGGCAAATAAAAACGGCGCCCCGAAATTCCGGGGCGCCGTTTTTTTTATCCCTGCAACCGTTACAGCCAGTAAACGAAGATAAATAAACCGAGCCAAACCACGTCCACGAAATGCCAGTACCACGCCACCGCTTCAAATGCGAAGTGGTGATCAGGGCGGAAATGGCCCTTGAGCGAACGGCCCAGCATCACGATCAACATGATCGTGCCCATCGTCACGTGCGCGCCGTGGAAGCCAGTGAGCATGTAGAACGTCGCGCCGTAGATGCCGGTCTTGAGCGTGAGACCGAGCTCCATGTACGCATGCGCGTATTCGAAGACCTGCAGCGTGAGGAATGAAATACCAAGCGCCACGGTGAGGAACAGACCGGTGATGAGTTGCGCGCGGTTGTTCTTGAGAACGCCGTGATGCGCCCAAGTGACCGTCACGCTGGAGGCGAGCAGGATCGCGGTGTTGATCGCGGGCAACCCCCACGCACCCATCGGCGAGAACTGGTTCGGACCGGGCAAGGTGCCGGGCTCAACCATGAGAGGGCCTTTCGGGCCGGCGCTGGGCCAGGCGAAACTGAAATCCGGCCACAGCAGCTTGTCGTCGCCGAGCCACGGGCCGGCAAATTGGCGCACGTAGAAGAGCGTGCCGAAGAACGCGGCGAAAAACATGATTTCCGAGAAGATAAACCAGCCCATGCCCCAGCGGAACGAACGATCCACCTGCGCGTTGTAGACGCCGCCTTCACTTTCGTGGATGACGTCGCCAAACCAACGCACCATCATGTAAATGATGACGCTGGTACCGAAGAGCATGAACCAGGGACCGGCACCGAGACTGTTCATCGTCAGCACGAAACCAAACGCCAGCAGGAACAGGCCGAACGACGTGATGATCGGCCAGGGGCTGGGGTTGGGTACGAAGTAATTACCGTTGGCTGCGGCCATTATGAAACTCCGATTAATGTCGATCTTAAATTTGGCGATTGCAGGCGCCGTTAAACAATCTTAAAAAAATTTCACTGCAAAGGCACAAAGGTTCTTCCCCTAAAAAAAGCGCTTTCTTTGCGCCTTTGCGGTCATCAAATATTTTCTTCAACCGCCCGACCTGGCGTGGCCGGTGTGCGCACCGTGATCGACCGGTATCGCTGTCGCGTCACCGCCAAAGCGCCCGGCCTGGGTCTTGTCGATGTTGAAAAAACCATACGACAGCGTAATCGTGTGTATGTCGCGCGGCAGCGCGGCATCGACATAAAAACGCACCGGCATCTCGCGCGCCTCGCCGGGTGCGAGCTTCTGCTGTGTGAAGCAGAAGCATTCGATCTTGTTAAAAAATCCGGCTGCCAGCGGCGGCGTGATGCTCGGCGCCGCCTGACCGGTCATGGTCTCGGTCGTCGGGTTACGCACAAAGTACGAAACCGTCGTCACCGCGCCCGGATGAATCTCGATCTTCTTCGTCAGCGGCCGGAATTCCCACGGCAGGCCGGAGATGGCATTGCCGGTGAACTCGACCGTCACCGTGCGCGTCTCGTCGACTTTCGTCACCACCACCGCGGCATCGGCACGCACCGGCTTGGTACTGATGCCGACCGCGCGGCAGATCACGTCATACAGCGGCGACATCACAAAACCAAAACTGAACATGATCACGATCACGATGGCGGTGAGCCACCACATGCGCCGGCTCACGCCGCCGTTTCGTTTCGGAACCTTGCTCGATCGGGCCCGGGCCTTGGCTTTTGCCATGATCAGTGCAACAGCATTGCGACTACGTAAAACGCAATGGCCACCGCGCCGAGCAGCAGCGCGGTCAGCACGGCGTTACGCCGTTTCTGAGCACTGCTGCGACTGTTCTTTTTTGCGCGCGTTGCCATGGTCTGTCTTACTTGATCTTCGGCGCCACGGTGAAGCTGTGGAACGGCGGCGGCGACGACAGCGTCCACTCCAGGCCTTCTGCGCCTTCCCACACCTGATCGGTCGCCTTCTTGCCGCCATTGACGGCCTTGACGACGATATACACGAAGATCAGCTGTGCGAAACCGAGCAGGAACGCGCCCACCGTCGACCACTGATTAAATTCCGTGAACTGCAGTGCATAGTCCGGAATGCGGCGCGGCATGCCGGCCAGACCCAGGAAGTGCTGCGGGAAGAACGTCAGGTTGAACCCGATCGCGGTCAGCCAGAAGTGCCACTTGCCGAGCGTCTCGTTATACATGTGGCCGGTCCACTTCGGCAGCCAGTAGTAGGCGCCGCCGAGGATGGAGAAGATTGCGCCGGAGACCAGCACGTAGTGGAAGTGCGCCACCACGAAATACGTATCCTGATACTGGAAGTCGGCCGGCACGATGGACAGCATCAGACCCGAGAGACCGCCGATCGTGAACAGAAACACGAACGCGATCGCGAACAACATCGGCGTCTCGAACGTCATCGAGCCTTTCCACATGGTCGCGATCCAGTTGAACACCTTCACGCCCGTGGGCACGGCGATCAACATCGTCGCGTACATGAAAAACAGTTCGCCCGCGATCGGCAGGCCGACGGTGAACATGTGATGTGCCCACACGATGAACGACAGGAACGCGATCGAGGCCACGGCATAGACCATCGAGGCATAGCCGAACAACGGCTTGCGCGCGAAGGTCGGGATGATGGTCGAGGCCACACCGAAGGCCGGCAGGATCAGGATGTACACCTCGGGATGCCCGAAGAACCAGAACACATGCTGGAACAGCACCGGGTCGCCACCGAAAGCGCCGTCGAAGAAGTGCGTGCCGAAGTGGCGGTCGGTGAGCAGCATGGTGACTGCGCCGGCGAGCACCGGCATCACGGCGAGCAGCAGGAACGCGGTCACGAGCCAGGTCCACACGAACAGCGGCATCTTCATCAGCGTCATGCCCGGCGCGCGCATGTTGAGCACGGTGGCGATGACGTTGATCGCGCCCAGCACGGATGAAATACCCATCATGTGGATCGAGAGAATAGCGAAGTCGGTGCCGATACCGCCCTGCGTGGAAAGCGGCGGATACAGCGTCCAGCCGCCGGCCGGCGAACCGCCGAGCTTCTGCATGAACAGCGTTGAGATCAGCATCGTGAAGGCAAACGGCAGCAACCAGAACGACCAGTTGTTCATGCGCGGCAGCGCCATGTCGGGCGCGCCGATCATCATCGGCAGCTGCCAGTTGGCGAAACCGGTGAACGCCGGCATGACCACGCCGAAGACCATGACCAGCGCGTGCATGGTCGTCATCTGGTTAAAGAAGTGCGGTTCGACGATCTGCAGGCCCGGCTGCCACAGCTCGGCACGGATGACGAGCGCCATGGTGCCGCCGATGAAGAACATGATCAGCGCAAACACCAGGTACATGGTGCCGATGTCTTTGTGATTCGTGGAAGTCAGCCAGCGCAGAATGCCTGCCGGATGCTCGTCGTGATGTGCTGCATGAGCCATTTAGTATCTCCTCTATTCGTTCGCTTAACTTTCTCGCAGAGCGGGCGCTGCTCGCGGCACGGGCTATTTACGCGCGGCCTTGACCTGCGACGGTTGTACGATGTCGCCGGTATGGTTGCCGAACGTATTGCGTTCAAAGGTAATGACGGCGGCCAGATCGAGATCGTTCATCTGTTGGCCAAACGCCTGCATCGCGGTACCAGGACGTCCGTTCAATACGGTCTTGATATGCGCGGCGGCCGGACCGGTAGCGGTCTTGCTGCCGGCCATCTTCGGGAAGGTAGCGACACCCTCGCCGTTCGGACCGTGGCAGGCGGCGCAAACGGAGCCATACACTTTCTTGCCACGCTCCATCAGCTCATCTTTGGTGAAGTTGCGGCTCGAGGCAGCGGCGGCTTCGGCCTTGGCCTTGTCCTTCTGCGCCACGACCCAGTTGTCGAAGTCTTCCGGCGATTTCGCCTCGACCACGATCGGCATGAAGCCGTGATCCTTACCGCACAATTCCGCACACTGACCGCGATACGTGCCGGGCACGTCGATGCGGGTCCAGGACTCGTTCACGAAACCGGGGATGGCGTCCTTCTTCACGCCCAGCTGCGGCACCCACCAGGCGTGAATGACGTCATTACCAGTCAATACAAACCGCACCTTCTTGCCGACCGGCAACACCAGCGGGTTATCGACTTCGAGCAGGTAATGCTCGCCCTTGGTTTCCTTGTTTTCGATCTGGGCGCGCGGCGTGGCGAGCGAGCTGAAATAGCTCAAATCCTGATCGGGAAATTCGTACTTCCACTTCCACTGATAGCCGGTAATCTTGACGGTGAGATCCGCGTGGCTGGTATCGTCCATCTTGAGCAGCGTCGCCGTCGACGGGATCGCCATCGCAACCAGGATGGCAAACGGGATGATGGTCCAGAGCACTTCCAGCACCGCGTTATCGTGAAACTTGGCCGCTTTGTGACCGCGGCTCTTACGATGCACGATAATGGCGTAGAACATGAAGCCGAACACGACCACGAAGATCACGCAACAGATGATCAGGATGGTGCTGTGCAGGGTAGAAATGTTCTCGGCGATCGAGGTGACCGGCTTCGGGAACGTGTAGGCGTACTCGGCGTGGGCCACCTGGCCGATCAGCGCGGGGACCGCGATGAAGACCGCGACCATCAGGCGCACCAGACTATTAAGACGGATCACAATCGGCGTACCCGTGCACGGCGTACGATGGGCGCTCAGCATGCGTCTCTCCCAGGGAAACATAATAATTTAAATGCCAAATTGAATACTCGGCGACCACTTCACCACTTCTCGCTTCAGGTCGGGCGGGACCACCCCACACCCCAACTGGAAAATCACGGCCACACCCGGGTTGTGGCCACCGTCTTTTCGATGCATTTGATCGACGAACGGACGGCACCAAAATAGCCATTCGCGGGTAAATTTACGGCGCGAAACCTATCACACGCACTCGTCAGCAGCAACCAATCCGGAGACAAATGCCGCCCACCGAAACGCGTTTTTACGCGCGGCCGCCGCGCCGGGTAATCGAGTATTCTAGTCGGACTTTATGAACGCGTTGGCGAGCCGCTGTGTCACTGACAGCGCCATCGCCCCGGTTGTGTACGGAATCACTGCCAACGGCGCGGCATTCAGACGCAGCGCGAGCGTGGCGAGATTTTCATCGAGGCGCTCCATCGCCGGGTCTACGCAATTCGCGATCCAGCCGGCCAACGCCAAGCCAGACTGTTCAATTGCCGCGTGTGTGAGCAGCGCATGATTCAAACAACCCAGACGCATTCCGACCACCAGCACCACCGGCAGTTCAAGCGCACGCGCCACGTCCACCATGGTCAGGCGTTCGCTCACCGGCACCAGCCAGCCGCCAGCGCCTTCGACGACCATGTAATCCGCCAGCCGCGCGAGCCGGGCAAAGCGCGCACGAATTTCCTGGAGATCAATCACAACGCCGGCCTCGCGCGCCGCCAGATGCGGCGAAATGGCGGGCGCGAAGGTATACGGATTTATATCTGAATACGGCGCCGCAACATTGGCGGTACGCATCAAAACCTCGGCATCCTCGTGACGCAGCCCATCGGGCGTCGTGTGACAACCACAAGCCACCGGCTTCATCCCGATCGCGCGCTGTCCCGCCGCAACGGCAGCGGCCAGCAGCGCCCGGGCGACATAGGTTTTGCCCGTGCCGGTATCGGTGCCGGTGATGAACCAACCGTTAACCATGGCGCCGGCGAATCGAACTTAAAGGAATAACGGCCTCGGGGCGCTCATGTCCGTGGTGGCGCACCTGCTCTGCCGTTGGCGCCCACGCGTGGCCGAAGACCACTTCATAAGTTACCGGCACGCCGTCTGTTCCAGCCAGCGCCTCGTAGGCACGGCGAAACTCGCTGAAGCCACGCTTGCCCGTCAGCCCGCGCGCGCGCTCGTGCGCCACGTTGTGCGCGCCGATGCGCTTGAGATCACGCAGCACGTCCAGCACCGCCGGATACTTCAGCACCATGCGCTCGATGTCGACCACCGGATCGGCGAAGCCGCTGGCGAGCAACAGATCGCCGACATCGCGCAGATCCAGAAAACTGTGCACATGCGGTCGGTTGTCGACCGCACTCCACGCCTGCCGCAATTCCTTCAAGGTATCGGGGCCAAACGTCGTAAACAACAGCAAGCCGCCCGGGCGCAGCACGCGTCGAAACTCGGCGAACGCCGCTGCCGGCTGACACCACTGAAGCGTCAGGCTCGACACAATCAAATCCACGCTGGCGCTGGCAAACGGCAAGCGCTCGGCGTCGCCGCCGACATAGCGCCGGCGCCACGCCGACCAATGCCACCACGCGCGCCGGCGTGCGCGCTGCAACATCGCCTGCGCCACGTCGGTGGCAATGACATGGGCGCCGCCGTAACGGCGCGCCAGCCAGTCGCTGCAGTAACCGGTGCCGCAGCCGACATCGAGAATGCGCTTGGGCGCGATGCGCACGATATCGAGCCGCTCGAGCAGCTGATCGGCGACGTTGCGCTGCAAGGCGGCGGCGCCGTCATAGCTGGATGCCGCGCGCTCGAAGGCGCTGCGCATTTGCGCGCGATCGAGCGCAAATGGATTCGGTTCATTCACGCAAAAATGCTCCTACGGTTTCCATAAATTTTTCCGGATGCGACAGAAACGCCGCATGACCGGCGCCTTCCACACCGACGAAACGGCCGTGCGGCAACGCCTGCGCCAGATATCGACCGGCCGCCACCGGCACAATCTGATCGCTCTCGCCGTGCCACACCAGCACCGGCGCCGTTATTTCCGGCAGCTGCGCGCGCAGGTCGGACCCTTTGAGGATGCTCAGACCGCCCTGCAACGCATCCGCTTCCGGCAAGTCGCAGCGGTTAAGCTGGGCACGCAATTGCCGCAACAGTGCCCGACCGTTTCCACTGGCACCGAGTTGCAGACTGGCAAAGCGCTCAAGTGCTGATTGCTTGTCGAGCGCCAGCTCTTCCGAAAAATTTTCAAACCAGTTCGGTGGCAGCCCGCAGGCCCAATCGGTGCCATTGACGAAACGGGGCGTCGTTCCCACCGCGACCACTTTGCCGGCCATGCCGCGCTGCGCCGCGGTTAGCGCTAGCAGGCCGCCCAGCGACCAGCCGATCCAGATCGCCTGCTGCGGTACAGAAGGGCTTAGCGCGTCGAACAAACGATCGAGCGTGAAGTGCGGCGTAACCTTGCGGTTACTGCGATGACCCGGCAGATCGGGCACCCACACGCGATGCGTGCGCCCAAGCTCTTGCGCGCAGCGATCCCAGACGCCACCGTGCCAACCCCAGCCGTGCACGAGCACGACATCCGGACCGTCACCGAACGATTCCACCTGCAACGTCATGCAGCGTCCCGCGTGAGCGGTGCCAACGCCACCAGTAGGCGATCGACGTGATCGAACGTATGCGCGGCGGAAAAACTCACGCGCAAACGGGCACTTCCCACCGGCACCGTGGGCGGACGAATCGCCGGCACCCAGATGCCGCGTTCGCGCAGCACGCGGCTGGCGGCAAGTGCGGTCTCAGCGGCACCGAGCATGACCGGTTGAATCGCGGTCAGGCTCGGTGCGAGTTGCAGTCCCAACCGCGCCGCCCCGGCACGGAAACGCGCAATCAGCTGCTGCAGATGCTCGCGCCGCCAGGACTCCTTAATAACTAGCCGCAAGGCCGCGCGGGTCGCCTCGGCCACGGCCGGCGGCAGCGCGGTTGTATATATATAGGTACGCGCCTGCTGGATAAGCGTTTCTATTAACGCCGCTTCGCCGGCCACGAACGCACCAAAGGTACCGAGCGCCTTACCGAGCGTTCCCATATAGATGGCCGGGGCCGCGAGCTCGACGCCCTGGGCTTCAAACGATCCGCGGCCGTGCCGGCCGAGCACACCGAAGCCATGCGCATCATCGGCCAGCAGGCGCGCGCCGTGTTTCGCGGCCAATGCGGTCAGCGCGGCCAACGGAGCAACATCGCCGTCCATGCTGAATACCGCGTCGGTCGTAATCAATTCCGGCTGGCGCGCCGCAGCCATTCGTTGGGCGAGTGTCGCGGCGTCTGCGTGCGGATAGCGCACGACCTTGGCGCGCGCGAGCCGCGCGGCGTCGATCAACGAGGCGTGATTGAGGCGATCTTCGAACACCGTCCCGCCGCGTGACGCCAGCGCCGAGACCACGCCGAGGTTGGCCATGTAACCGGTCGAGAACAGCAACGCCCGTTGCGTGCCGACAAACTCGGCGAGCTCTTCTTCGAGCGCATGGTGCGCGGCGCTGTGACCACTAACGAGATGTGACGCCCCCGATCCCACCCCGTAACGCGCCGCGCCCTCCTGCAGCGCGCGCACGACTTCCGGATGGTTGGCCAGGCCGAGGTAGTCGTTGCTGCAGAATGCGAGTAAGCACTCGTTTTCGATCGTCACCTCGATACCCTGCGCCGACGCGAGTACTTCGCGGCGTCGATAAAGGTGCGCTAAGCGACGTTGTTCGAGATTTTCTTCAAGTGATCGCATGGTGCTTCTACCTGTCTACCCCTCACCCTCATTCCCTCTTCCAGTCGCTCCTGCGCATCCTGCGCCCGCGACATTCGCGCGTCCCTGCGCAGCACAAGAGAGGGAAGCGAGCCGATGCGCACTTGCGCGCGCACTTTGTACGAATGGACGTTGTTCGAGGTTTTCTTCCAGCGATTTCATGGTCGGGTTAGACTAGTTCAGCGAACCCTGTCGGCGTTTTCCCGCAATCGAGAGATAACCGGAAGGGCATCCGCATTTTGATTGGCAGTCAACCGGAAAACAAGGGAATGGTTAACGGTCGCCTGGAAACAGTACGGTCGTGGCTCTGGCCCGGGCACTGTCTGTTGTGCCGGGCGCGGGTCGGCGCCGGCACAGGGCTATGCAACGGCTGTCACGCGCAGCTGCCTTGGCTCAACGGCGCCTGCGCCCATTGCGCCATGCCGTTGCCGGTGGAATCGGCGTCGGTCGCGTGCGGAAGCTGTCAGAAGAAAGCGCCGGTGTTCGATCGCGCCTGCGCCGCACTGCGTTACGCCGAGCCGGTGGACCGGTTGATCGTCAATCTCAAATATCACCGCCGTCTTGATCTCGCGCGTACGCTCGGACATCTGCTTGTCGAACGGTTGCACGCGCTGACCGAACGCCCGGATGTCATTGTCCCGGTTCCGCTGCATACCTCGCGCCTGCGCGAGCGCGGCTATAACCAATCGCTCGAGCTCGCACGTGTGCTGGGCCGGCGCCTGGTACTGCCAGTCGAACCGCGCCTCGTCAAACGCGTGCGCGCCACGCCGACTCAAACGAGCCTGCCGCTCGAAAGACGCGCGCGCAACGTGCGCAACGCGTTTACCGCCGAGGCGAACGTAGCCGGGTTGCATATAGCGATCGTCGACGACGTGATGACAAGCGGATACACCGTGAGCGCGCTCACCAAATCATTACGGCGCGCGGGTGCGAAAGAAATCAGCGTGTGGGTGGTGGCGCGGGCGTAGGGCTACAAGAGCGACTTCGATATAAAACTCCTTCCCCCTTTCAGGGGGAAGGCTGGGATGGGGGTCGCAAGCGACAGAGTGGTCACAAACTCACACATTCGACCCCACCTCTTGCCCTCCCCCTGAAAGGGGGAACGGGAGTCGGTGGAAATCTATTTTTTTACGGCGGCCAAACGCTGCTGCGCGTACTGCGCCAGCTTGGCGTCGAGACCGCCGAGCTGTATCGCGCGCGTGAAGGCCTCGGCAGCAGTATTGTCGTGCGTGGCTTCGAGCGAAATGCCGAGCCCGAGCCAGGCGCGCGCGTCGTCGACACGGATCGCGATCGTCTCACGGTACGCCTTGACGGCCTCGGCGTGTCGGCCGGCGCGTTGATAGAGCTGGGCCAGGAAAGAAAGGTAATCGGCATTGTGCGCACCGGCGGCACGCGCGCCTTCGAGCGTCGCGATCGCCTGCGCTTCGTCGCCCTGTTCGATATTGATGCGCGCGAGCAATTGGGCAAACGGCAGATAGTCGGGCGCGATCTTGCGGCCCTGTGTTAACAACTCCTGCGCTTCCTGCATGCGGCCGCCTTGCAGCGCGACCGCGGCCAGCAATTCACGCGCCTGGTGGTGCGCCGGATAGCTGGCAAGCGCCGCGTACAGCGTCGCGCGCGCGTCTTCCGCGCGGCCTTGCGTGACGAATTGCGCCGCCTCGCGATAATGTGCCTCGGCCTGTTCCTGCGGACCGATCACGATGTCACGCTTTTCCATTACGGATTTATCCGGCTCCGCGGACGCTTGCTTGATACTCGCTTCTTTGCGCGGAGTTGGCTTTGGCGCCGCCGCCGGTTTAGCGACCGATGCGACGGGGCTGGTCGGCGCCTCTTCGGGAGCAGGTTTAGAAGCCACCTGCGGTACCGGTACCGCCTCTATTACGCGTGGCGCGGGGGGTGCTACCGGCTTTTCCTTTTTAGCGGCTGGCTTCAACGGTGTCTGCACCGATACGGCGGCGGTCTCAGTTTTTGACGCTGCTTCCTGAACCGGTTGTGGCGCTGGCGCCGCCGGATTTGCAGGCGCGATGTTCTCGACCGATGGCGGCGTCACTGGTACCGAGGCTGGCGCCGGTATCGATTTACCAAACGGCAACGCCGCGATCAGCGCATCTTTGCCGGCACCCATTCCGAAAAAATAAAAGGCGCCGGCGGCGAGCATCACCACCAGCAGGATCGCCATGAGCAGGGAACGCACCGACGAGGTCCCACTGCGCACATAGCTCACCGGCCGCAGGTCTTCGTACGTGGACTTCGGGGATGCATTCGAACTGGAGGCGCGTTCGCGCGTTTCCAGATCCTTAAGCATCTTATTAATAAGACTCACGCCCAGCGACCCCACACGAGCGCGCCCACGCTCAGCGCGGCGACAGCGGTCACCACGCTGACGTAGCGAAACAGACGGCTGTACCACGGGCCACGACGGAAACTCGACTCGGTATCGGCGATCGCTTCTTTCACGTGACGCTCGGTGACCAGGCGCGCACCTTCGCCAAAGGCCGAGAGCAGAGACTTATGCGCGAGGATGTTGATCAGGCGCGGCACGCCGCCGGAGGCGCGATAGAGCCGCTTCACGGCGCCCGGAGCAAACGGTTGCGCATCGCGCGAGCCGGCCACATGAACGCGGTGTGACAGATAGCGTTCGATCTCATTTGTATTGAACGGGCGCAGCCGGCAACTGAATGTAATGCGCTGCTTGAGCTGGCGTACGGACGGTTCGTCCAGCCGATCATCGAGCTCGGGTTGGCCGAACATCACGACCTGCAATAACTTGCGGCGCTCGGTTTCAAGGTTTGTCAGCAGGCGCAGGCTCTCCAGTGTTTCAAGCGGCATCGCCTGCACTTCATCGAGACACACCACGACACGCTTGCGGTTCGCATATGCGTCGATCAGGTAGCGCGTCAGCAGCTTCAACAGGTGGTGCTGATTTATATCGGGCGGATACTCGAGGCTCAATTCATCGGCGATGGCAAGCAACAACGTCATCGGCTGCAGATACGGATTGGGGATGTAGGCCGTGATGAAATCGTGATGATCCAGCGCACTCAGGAACTTGCGACACAAAAGCGTTTTACCGGTACCGACCTCACCCGTCACTTTGATAAAGCCCTCGCCGGAACGCATCGCCACCAACAGCGTGTTGAGTGCTTCCTGGTGCGAGGAGTCCGGGAAAAAGAAACTGGTATCCGGTGTAATCGTGAACGGTAGCTCGTGCAGCCCGAAGTGCGCGCGGTACATACGGCCTCCTACTGGCCGATGCGGATTTTCTTCATCCGCCCCTGAGACTCGGCAATGGGCTCGTTCCAGTCTTGACCGAACTGAACCACCGTCGGCTTGAGCAGGATCACCAGCTCTTTCTTGATGCGCGTGATTTTCTTGTGCTTGAACAGATTGCCGAGAATCGGGATATCGCCGAGCAGCGGGATCGCGTCGTTCTCTTCCGTGGTGCCTTCCTTCATCAAGCCGCCGATGACGATGAACTGGCCGCTCTGGGCACGCACCATGTTGTCCGATTCTTCAATGGTGGAGAACGCAGACGGCAGGCTGAAGGTATCGCTGCCAACAATGATACTCTTGATCTTTTCGGCGACTGTGCTCACTGATGGATGAATATGCAGAATGATATTGTTCTGCTCGTCGATCTGCGGCGTCACGTCGAGTACGATGCCGGAAAAAAACGAGGTCAGCGTTACGCTCGCGGGAACGGCAGCGGAAACACCGGGCACTGCGGCGGTCCCGGCGGTCGCGCCGGTCACGAAAAATTCGTCGCCGCCGACCTTGATCACGGCCTTCTGATTATTCACCGTCGACACGCGCGGGCTGGAGAGCACTTGTACCTCGCCCTGCGCCTGCAAGAGTTCGAGAAACGCAGTGAAGTCGCTGCCAATTGCCGACAGCGTAAACACGCCGCCGAAGGCGTTACTTAGCGTGCCGACGCCCTGACTGAAAGTTCCGGTACCGGGACGCAACGAGCCGAGTGTTCCGCTCACCGGTGTCGCACCCGACGTCGATAAACTCGGGCTGCCACCACCAACCTGACCCGCGGTGTAGTTGCCCTTCACTGCCGCCCAATTGATGCCGGTCTGAAAGCGGTCGTTCAGTTCGACTTCAATAATCTTCGCTTCCAGCACCACCTGGCGATTCACGCTGGCATGCGTGAGACCGAGATAATCTTCCACCATACGCAGCTCATCCGGCATGGCGCGCACCAGTGCCACCCCCGTCTGCGGATTTACAACAACCTTGCGTCCACCTGCGTCACCGACAATGGCCTTGAGTGCCTCGCCAAGATCTTTCCAGAAATCAGATTGCGACGTCGTTTCTACCGTCGTTCCCGAACCTGAGGCCGACGCTGCGCCCGTAGCGCTGGGCGCACCCGCACCACCGCTGGTCGAACTTTTGCTTCCTATCTCACCACTGCCGGCGGCGCGCGTATCCGATTTGCCCTTGCGGATCAAATTCAGGTAGTTGATGTTGAACATGCGCGTCTGCATCTCGCGCCCGAGTACCGTGAAGCGATTACCGTCACGCCTGTAGTCGTAACCGTAACCGTTGCGAATCGCCAGGAACGCATCCGGCACGGTCACTTCTTTAAGATTGAGCGAGAGCGTGCCCTGCACATCCGGATGCACGACGACGCTGTACTTGCTGCCTTCCACCAATCCCATGAACACCTGCCGCGCCGGGGCATTGCTCACCGTGAGATCGAAGCGCGGCTCGACGGAAGCAACCTTGCCTTCCGGCAAGGCGATTTCGAGCGGCGGCAGCAATGCCTTGCTGACGTCCGCGGGCGGCTTGGCACCGCGCGCGTCGTTGAGGTTTTCGTCCATCTTTTCGCGTACACCATCGCGCCAACCATACGGATTCGCGCAACTGACGAGCGCAAAACATGCCGCCGCAACCGAAATCGCGGTTAAGAATTTTTTATAGTTCAGCACTACCTTCACGGATTTGCTCCCTTCGTGAGGCCGCTTTGCGGCCGCACAGTCTCTTTCGCCAGAGGGGGAACAAGGCGTAACCGTGTCACGCTGCCGCCTTGATCCAGCACTACTTCATAAGGGCGAATATCGGTAATCGATGCCTTGCCGAGGTTTTCGCCAACGGTGTAGGTCTTGCCGCTGATCACCGCGCGCTTGATTCCCGGCGCGATCATCGTCGATTGCAGCACCGGCCCGACCGGCACCGGCTCCACCGAAACAAAGCGCGCGCCCGCCGGACGCGTCGGGTCCACCATGCCGGCGAATCCGTCGTCGGCTGAAACGGACATCGAACCCAGCAAAGCGGCAATCACCATCGCCCCGATCTTCATACGGTGATCAACCTCAATATTCGTGCCATAAATCAACATCATATGGCTATCCAGCTCTGGCTTGTGCTCAAGGTATATATCAAGAGCGTCATTTTAGATACCGGGTACTTTTCGGTCTGCAGCGTCACCTCGCCCCAGAACACCCGCCATGGCAATGCTTCAAGACCCTTGAGGTAACCCACCATGTTCAAGTACGAGCCGCGCAGCTCGATCCGCAGGCCGTGCTTGTAAACCAGCGCGCCCGGCTGCGCACCGGCAGCCGCACCGGCCTGACCGCTCGCGGTCTTAAGGCTTTCTCCGACCAGCAGTTCGGGAGCCACGCTTTCGACCTTCACCACTTCCAGGCCGCGGTTATTCGCCAGAAACTGCTCGACCAGGCGCGCCATGTCTTTTGGTGCCACCAGACCGGAGGTCGACTTGCTGAGTTCGGTATCGAGGGTCTTCAGCTGTTCACGCAACGAATCGATGCGGGCGCGTTTGGTGGTATCGGCGTCCAGCACATCGCCCGTCAGCATGGCCTGAATCTGCCGCTCGGTCGCCTGGACTTCGTTGTGCTTGTTACGCAGATCCTGTTCCAGGCGCGTACGCTGCGCAGCCAGCGGAGAAATGACCAGCTGGATCGCCGCGATGTACAACACCGCCAACACGCCGACAAAAATCATCGCGCGCTCGCGCAAGGACAGCTCGTCGATCCGGTCCTTGAGCTTTTGCAGCTCGATTTTAAGACGACTCATCATGGCGCCTTCCCCGACGCCGCCGCACCGGCGGTCTTGAGCGTAAAGTCCACGTTGGCGCCCGCGCGCGACATCTGAAAAATCTGAAATTCAACGCCGGCAAGGCGGCGCTCTGCCGACAGCTTCTGCATGTAACGCGGCACCGCTTCGGGGCTATTGGAACGACCACTCAACGTCAATTGCTCGGCGGCGCCCACGATGTCGAAACCGGTCAGCCAGATACCGGGCACGTACTGGCTCTGGCGTCCAAACGCCATGAAGTAGTCGGAAAATCCGTAGGTGTTGCTGAACAGCCCGCGGCTCAACAATTCACGCATGCGTTGGGTCGCGGCCACTCGCTGCTCAAGACGGGCGATCTCTTCGTCAGCAGTGCCACCGGTTTGCGGACGCGCGCCAAACTGCTGCGTCACTTCGCCCAGCCGCTTCGCAACTGTCGCCAGCTGCTGCTCGGCGCGCACGATCTCATTCTTGAGGGTAACGACCTGGTACTGCGTCCACGCGAACAGCGCGACGATGCCGCCGAAAATAACCATGATCGCCTGCAACATCGCGGTGCTGGAGAATTTCTTCTCCTGCTTGCGAAAGATCGGCTGATAGAGATTGACCTGCTGTCTCACAGCGCCTTCTCCTCAACGCGCAAGGCCGCGCCGAGTGTGTTGAGACACAAGGCCTGCTGCGCCGGCGGAACATCCTGCACCACCGTGAGCAGCCGCGATAAATCCATAACCGAAACCGTGCCGTTCAGATTGGCGGTGAGGTGCTCGGCCAGACCGGGGACTTCACGTGCCGCCGGCGTGAGCACGACATTCGAGATCGGCGCCTGGCGGAAATGCGAATCGTAGTAATCGAGCGAGCGCTGCACTTCCAGCACCACGCGATCGAAGAAGGCGGCCGGGTCGCTTGAGCGCGTAAGCGATTCAAGACCCGTATCCATGCTGCGCGAAAGATACAACTCGCCCTGGCGGGTAATCGTGAGCAGGCCGCTCGCCTGGGCAAACGAGAGCAGCACCATGCCTTGCGTGTCTTCGGGCAAAAGCGCCGCGAGGTTACGCTGCGCCAACTCCGGGATATCGATGACATCGAGATTGATGCCGGCACCGGTCAACAGGTCCACCCGCTTCTGAATCGCCGTACTGCGCGCCGCCACCGCATACATCGGACGTGCGCGGCCGGTCACTTTCTCGCCCGGCAGATCGAACACATCCATCGTGGCGTCGTTGATATGGAAATCGATGAGGTCTTTGATGCGCCAACGCAACGCCGAGCGCAATTCTTCCGAAGGAACATCGGGCGCTTCGGTCAGCAGCAACGAGTAATCCGACATCTCGAGCAGCGTGGTGCAACGCGCGCGATCAAGGTGGTACTGCGCCGCGAGCCTGGTGAGCAGCTTGCCTTGGTCGCCACCCGCTTCCCACGGCCGAAAGTCAAAGCACGTGACCGACGGCTCATGCCCACCCGCCCGCTCCACGCGCACGACGCAGACCCCCTCCGGGTAGATACCTACCGCGGTGAGACCGGGAAGCAACTTCTTCTTAAACAATGGAATCAGAACCGAAGCCCCTATTTTTATCTATTCCATGCAGGATTCACGCCGCTTCCGTATGGCCGGAACCCTCATTAACTTCCGTGCGATACCACGGGTTTCTAGAGCTTAGCACATGATTTTGGCAGTAAACTGACGTAAACAATGGCGTTTTTAGGGTCTTGGGCCACGCTATCCGGGTCGGTGAACGAGGCTCGCCGGTTCGATAATAAGCAGCAAGAAGAATGCCCCGCAACTGCGTCCGGCGATCATACAGATCGAGGCGGAGATTGCTCGCCGCCGAAGAGTCTCAGCTGTTGACGCAACAGGTTTACGGTTCCGCCAGACGCGCCAAAGCCACACTCGGACTGACGATCGGAATTTGCTGGTAGGATTTAAGGTCGAGCAAGTGAATATCGCCGGAAACGATCAGGTCGGCCTTCGCCGCAAGAGCGCAAGCGAGGACGGCGTCATCGTCGGGGTCAGCGGTAATCGTGGGCGCGATGCTCGGCGCGTGAACGACCGTTGCCTGGGCCGTGTACTCGGCAAGCAGCTGCGCGACGGTGGTATGGGCGGCGATAAGGCGTACAGCGAACTTCGCCCGCAACAGAACATCTTCAATCTCGACCAGCAGTGTGCCGCTCGTAAAGAGCTCACACTTTCCTTCCACCGCCTGCTCGATAATTTTGTACGGTGTTCCACCCCAGAGGAAAGCCGATATCACGCAGTTGGTGTCAAGGACCAACCGCATCAGTTACGTTGGCGCCGTTCGCGCCGGGCGGCGTCGATTTCCGCTTGGATTTCCTCAGGGGTCAGGCGGGGTTCCGCGGCGGCAAGCTGATCCAATGTCTGCAAGAAACGCTTGCCGGCTCGGCGTCGAAGGGCTTCTTCGATCAGCCGTTGTACCGCACTCGGCGCCAATAATCCTTCTTTGTTCGCTTGTTCGGCTAATTGATCCGGAAGGTCAATGGTCAGTCGGGTCATGGCGGGGTCTCGGCGATATACAAAGAAAGCATATCACATGGTTCGGTTTCCAGCGTTGAGGATGATCAGGGCGACCCGACTCAAATAGATCAGGTGATAACAAAGGGTCGAAGGATAAAAAGGGTCGGGAGTCATTTATTTTCCTTCGCTGTCCTTCGTCGGACGACCTCTCGGTCGAAGCGTAGACTCCAGGGATAAGCGCTTCGCGGTCCGGACCTGCCATCGCTCACTGCCAAAAGGACTACCCCGTTGCGCACTTCGGCGCAGGGCCTCAAGCTCTTGCAGCGTTTCCGGGCGATTGACGTAGGTCAACCAATTGCGCGGTGGCGGCACTGGCCAATCACTGAGCAGGGTTGTTGGTTTTGCCTCCTCCTGAGATCGTCGCCAGAGACTTCCCCAGCGCCAATTTTCGGCATGTCGCACAAGGTTGGCACGCAAAGCGTTGCGTTCAACATAACGCGCCACCGCCAGAAAATGCTCGTCGGTCTGAACCGGAAATGACTTATACCGCCCTTGATACAGCGGACCGGTTCCGGAAGTGTTGTGAAACGCGTGCCAACGTTGGGTGTGCGTAACCGTCAACCAGCGCATCGTCTCCGAAAGATCATCATCGCTTCGAGGCCAAAGCAACAGATACCAATGATTGGGCATGAGGCAGTAGGCGGTGAGGCGTATGCCAGTACGGGCGACCACCGCTTCTAAAATGCGCTCGAAGACGGCGTAGTCGCGATCGGTATCGAACAAGGACAAGCGCCCCACTCGACGGTTGAGCACGTGGTAAACAAGTCCGCCGGTGGCAATACGGGGACGGCGCGGCACGAGGTACTTCTATGCGTGGTCGGAGTCTAAGTCAATAAAGATTCCCGACCCCCTAAACTCTTCCAGGAGTCTTTAAATAAAATAGCTCTCTTCACCCCTCTCCTTGTTCGGGCGACGTCCCCCCGCTTTTGAGTAGCACCCAACCTTAGAGTCCGATCCAATATACGCAAGGAGATCGGACATGAAAAAACGTTTTACCGAAGAACAGAT
>Ga0209515_10004246_pt1 | contig 19562 bp, 12 predicted proteins | sample Subgroupgradi54m_FD_187454 | JGI IMG/M metagenome (GOLD analysis project Ga0209515, IMG submission 187454) | Subsurface groundwater microbial communities from S. Glens Falls, New York, USA - GMW60B uncontaminated upgradient, 5.4 m (SPAdes)... ...
CTGCTCTGGGCGGGTCGTTGCGATCATCACAGCCTCCTTTTGGCTTTGAACATCCAAAGGAGCTTAATCGCGCGGCCCGCTCATAGTCTCTTCGTGGTTGATTTCAGGCGGGTCGGAGGCGCGGCAGGCGCGTGCTTCGCCACAGCATGATCGCGGACACCGTCGTGCCGATCAGTGCGACGAAGATGAAGCCGACGACGACCACCTGCAACGAGTCTGATTCGATGATACGAAGAACGCCGCGTCCGTAGGCGCGCGCCAGCGCCGCCTGACCACCGAACCGGATCAGCCGCATGGCCGCGAACGTTCCGAAGAAGATCCGGCGATCGACCTCCAGCGCGCCGCAGGTGAGCACGAACGGCGTCAGCGGAAACGGCGGCGGCAGGACGGCGGCACATGCCATGGCCACCGCTCCCTGCTTCTGCACGCGCCTGCGAAAACGTTCGAGCCGGCTGACGGGCACGAGCCGTTCGAGACCCATCTCTCCGATCTTGTGCCCGACCCAATACGTCACGGCTGCGCCTGTGACCGATCCCGCCGTCGCCAGCAGCGGATAGATCCAGAAGAGCATGCCGTTCCGCGCGGCCAGGTAGATGACGAGCGCGTCGATGCCGAACGGAAGAAAGAAGAGCATCGTCGCGTCAAGCGCGCCCAGCAGGTACGCGCCCCACCAGGTCAGGAAGAAGCCGAACGCCGCGCGAAAGACGCTCATTACCAGCAGATTCCATCGTACCGTGCCTGGAGCTTGCTGAAATCGAGGGGGATGCGGACCAGGTCGATGACGGTCTGATCCGGCCGGCACCGCGTGAGGGCGTCTGAAAATTCCGGCGCGCCGTTGCCGACGACGATCACGTCGCTGCGGGCAATGACGTCGTCGATCGATTCGCACAGAAGGCTCGACAGGTGGGGAATCTGCCGCTCGATGTATTCCTTGTTCGACCCCATCAGCCGCGCCAGCGAGACGTTGCGATCGTAGATGCACAGCTCGTAGCCCTTGCCGAGCAGCGCCTCGCCGAGGATCACCATGGGCGACTCGCGTAGATCGTCGGTGCCCGCCTTGAAGCTGAAACCGAGGATGCCGATCCGCTTCTTGCCGGTTTCGACAATCTGATCGATCGCGTGCTGGATCTGCTGCCGGTTGCTCCCGAGCACGGCGTTGATCATCGGCAGCTCGAGGTCGACTTCGCGGGCGCGATACTGCAGCGCGCGCACGTCCTTCGGCAGGCACGAGCCGCCGAACGCGAATCCGGGCTTCAGGTAGTACGGCGACAGGTTCAGCTTCTCGTCGCGGCAGAAGATGTCCATCACCTCGTGGCTGTCGACGCCCATCCGCTTGCACAGGTTGCCGATCTCGTTCGCGAAGACCACCTTCACCGCGTGCCACGTGTTGCTGGTGTACTTCATCATCTCGGCCACGCGGATGCTGGTGCTGACGAGCGGCGCCTCGAGGTTGTCGTACAGCGCCTTGGTGGGCGCCGCATCCGTCGCGTGGTTGTGACCGACCAGCGTGAGCGGCGGCTGGCGGAAGTCCTTCAGCGCGGTGCCTTCGCGAAGGAACTCAGGGTTCACGGACACGCCGAACCCCTCGCCATATTTCTTGCCTGAGCGTGCCTCCAGCGTCGGGATGACGTGGTCGTGCGTCGTTCCTGGCAACACAGTGCTCCGGACGACGACGACGTGGTACGAGGGCTTGTCCTTGAGGCAGTCGCCGATCTGCTCGCAGACGCGGATCAGGTAGCTGAGATCGAGGCTGCCGTTCTTCCTGCTCGGCGTCCCGACGCAGAGGAGCGACAGGTCGGTGTCGGCAATCGCGTCCTCGGTGCTCGTGGTGGCGCGCAGATGTCCTTCAGCGACGGCTTTCTGCAGCAGCTCTTCGAGGCCCGGCTCGACGATCGGACTGTGGCCGCTGTTGACGGCGGCGACCTTCTCCGGATTCACGTCCACGCCGACGACATCGTGCCCGTCGGCGGCGAAGTTGGCCGCCGAGACGCTGCCGACGTAACCCAGTCCAAAAACAGAGACTCTCATGCGTTCCGTGTCCTCTCCGCCGTCATGCAGCGGTGCTCGAGATATCCGCAGCCGCCGATTCGGGATGCGCGGAGAAGTCCGCGCCGCCAAGCGTCTGCACGCCGTCGCCGTCGATGAACGTCCGGAACCAGAGCTCGAGATTCATCAGCGCCCAAATCGCATCGCCGCCGTCGACGCGCCCCGCGCGATGGCTGTCGAGCAGCCGTGCCACGGCCGCCGGGTTGATCAACCCCCGCTCGCACGTCCGCCGATCGAGGAGCACGTCGCGGACGGCCGTGTGCCATCGGCCGCGTGTCCACTGGCCGAACGGGACGGGGAATCCCATCTTCTTGCGCGTGAGGATCTCGTCCGGCAGGAGACCCCGAATCGCTTCGCGGAGGATCCGCTTGGTCGTGAAGCCGCGCAGCTTGAGGCGATCGGGAAGACGCGCGGCGAACTCGACCAGGACGTGATCGAGAAAGGGCACGCGGCTTTCGATTGAAGCCGACATGCTCATCTGGTCCTGTTTCATCAGCAGCTCGACGAGGTACGTCTTGATGTCGGTGTGGAGCAGGCGTCCGAGCACGCCGCTCGCGCCGTTCACCTGGCGGAAGTAGTCGAGCGACGCCGCGTACGGATCGGCGCCGGCCAGCGCGGACGAGGACATGAGCTCGCGCTGCAGCTGCAGCGGCACGCCGGCAAAGTTGTCGAGGAACATGGCCGATGGCTGACGCGGCATCGCCAGGAACGATCGCCGTGCGTAGCGTCCGGCCCGGCCAGGCAGTCGCGGCACGATCGAGCCGGCCACGGTCGCGCGGACGGCGGCGGGCACGACGCGTTCATAGACGCCGCCGGCTCGCCAGTTGATCAGCGCGCGGGGATACTTGCCGTATCCGGCCAGCAGTTCGTCGGCCCCTTCACCGGTCAGCACCACGGTGACGTGCTGCCGGGCGAGCGCCGACACGAAGTGCAGCGGCACGCTCGAGGGGTGCGCAATCGGTTCGTCCTCGTGCCAGATCAGGCGCGGCAGCGCGGCAAAGAAGTCGTTGTCGTCGATGACAATCTCGTGGGAGTTCGCACCAATCGCCCGGGCGACCGCGCGCGCGTACTCCAGCTCGCTGAAGCGCCGGTCGGCGAAGGCGACGGAGAAGGTCTCGATCGGTCGATCGATCTCCCGCGCCATCAGCGCGGCGACCGCGCTGCTGTCGATGCCGCCCGACAGGAACATGCCAAGCGGCACGTCCGCCATCAGGCGGAGGCGCACCGATTCCTGCAGCAGGCTGCGGAAGCGGGCGATGAGCTCCGCGTCGCCCACGCGCTCGAGCTCTGGATCCGGGCCATCGAGTGGCACCTCCCAGTACCGCTCCGTGCGCACGCGCCCGTTCTCGAAGATCAGACGATGCCCGGGGAGCAGCTTGTAGATGCCCTCGAAGAGCGTATCGACACCGGCGGTGCCGCGCGTGGCGAGCACTTCGGACAGCACGGCGTGGTTCGGCCGCGCGGTCACGAGACCGCTCGCGAGGATGCCTTTGATCTCCGATGCGAACAGGAGACGGTCGCCGGCGAGCGCCCAGTACAGCGGCTTGACGCCCAGGCGATCCCGCGCGAGCAGCAGGCGGCGGGCGCCGGCGTCCCACAGCGCAAACGCGAACATGCCACGGAAACGATGCACGCAGTCGTCGCCCCACTCCTCGTACGCGTGGACGATCGTCTCGGTATCGGTGCGCGTGCGATACGAGTGGCCGGCCGCTTCGAGCTGCGCCCGCACGTCGCGGTGGTTGTAGATCTCTCCGTTGTAGGTAATCCAGACCGCGCCATTCTCGTTGGACAGCGGCTGATGCCCGCCCGCCAGGTCGATGATGCTGAGACGGCGGTGGGCCAGCACGGCCTGCTCGTCGACGTGGAGGCCGGCCCCGTCCGGGCCGCGATAGCTCATGACGTCGCGCATGGCAATCGCCCGCGCCCAGTCGTCAGGCGCGAGGCAATCGGTGGCGACGATTCCGGCAATTCCGCACATGTCAGGCAGCCTTCACGCGCTTCAGTTGAGCAAGCGAAATGCCAGTAATTTCGCCTTGAATCCCCTTGTCTCTGCTCAGCACCAGAGGAAAAGAAATGGAATGGAGGCGAGATGAGGACTTTTGGGTAGGGAATTGCCGTTTCGAACAGGGGCTGGGGATTGGGGACTAGGGATTCGAGGGATCAGGGACGTGGGGATTAGGGGCTCTTAATCCCCAACCCCCAATCCCCAATCCCCATGATCTCGCTACTTCTTCGAGAGAGTGACCTCGGGCCCGCGATAGTTGATGCGGTTGTTCTTCGCATCGGTGCCGGTGAAGTCGGTTCGCGTGCGGTGCTCGAAGGAGTTCGCGCTGCAGAACCGCGTCGTGATCGTCTGCTTCGAGCCCGCGGGAATCACGATGCCGAGACCGCTCTTCGTGCTGAAGAACGCACCGTCGAAGTAATCGGTGCGATCACTCACGGTGAGCTCCGAGCTCCCGACGTTGTCCATGATCTGGGTGTACGTCCAGGTATTGGCCAACGTGCAATTCGGGATCGGCTGACTGCTCCACGGCACCGGATTCGGCGAAATCGTCACCTGCAGCACTCCACCATTCGACGGTGACGGCTGCGAAGTCGGCGGCGCTGGTGCCGGTGTGGGCGTGGGGGTCGGCGTTGGAGTCGGCGTCGGTGTCGGTGTTGGTGTCGGCGTTGGCGCGGGTGTCGGCGCTGGTGCCGGCGCCGGTGCGGGCGTGACCGTCGGCGAGGGTGCAGTCGGTGAAGGTTCGATGCTGCCGCAGGTCGTCGTTGCTACGGCCGCGGCGCCGAGGACCACCGCCATGACCCAAGTACGTATCGTCGTCGGTTTGATCGCCATGCACTCTCCCTCAAAGGCAAAAACTCTTCACACCCTACTGGGCGCATGAGGTCCCAACGCAAGACGCGCACCGTAATGGACGAGCGGATGTGCGCCCCATTCACCACCGGGGATGAGCAGGGTGTCGGGGCGATCCGTCGACGGACGCGGATAGGGGCGGCCATTGAGGGAAACGGCGTGCAGTTGCGCGAGGCAGGTTCCCTGGATGCGCAACTGCCGGGGCGGCTCGGAAGCAGAGAGATCGAGGGCGTTGTCGGACAGCACGAGATGCAGATCGGCAACCGGCTCGTCCGCCTCGACGCTGATCCAGCCGTCGCGGAGCGCCAGCGCGTGGCTGCCGTCAACGAGATCCAGCGCCAGCAGGCGATCCTCGTTCGTCCGGAAATGGAGCACGCGCGCGTTGGTCTGGTAGTCGAGGACCCCGCACGCGCGGCTTTCGCGCGAGCGCGGCTCGCCGGGGCGCAGCAGGAACACGGACGCGTGGCTCCCGGTCACGACGCGCGCCGCGATCGCGAAGCCGCCGGGGTCCGGCGTCGCGCCGATGCGATCGAGCGAGGGCACACCGTGCGCCGTCTCAGCCGCAGCGCCGATCCACGTGACGATCGAGAACGGCGCGACGCCTTCGTGAGTCACGCGAGCCGTCCACGTGGGAATCAGCGTGCCGTAGACCGGCGCGTACCACCCGAGACCCGACGTTTCGTCGCCATGCACGACCGAGAGCTCACCCTTGTCGTGCAGCAGCCACGCCTCGTCTCCTTCGAAATGCGTCGCGCGCAACTGTCCTTGCCCGTCTGTCCTCACCATCCAGCCCGGATCGAGGTGCCAGTGGATCGCCGCCGAATGACGGTCGCGGCCCAGAATTTGATCCACCACGAGCCAGCCGGCGCCATCCGCACGGATCACCGACCGGCGATGCTCGATGGCCGCGTACCCGTTGTGCGAGGCCTCGGCCCAATCGAACCCCGCATTGTGCCGAGATGCGTGAAGACGTCCGTTGGTGCTCGTGCGCCAATTGAATGGTCCGGCCGGATCCGACTGCGGTCGTCCGTCCACCGTGACCGTGTTGTGATTCGCGCTCCCGCGCATCCGGTCACGCAGCCGCGGGTCCATCGTGTAGGTCGACGTTCCGGGATCGACGAGCAGCGGACGGTTGGCGACGGCGAGCGTCAAGGACAGCGCATCGGCGTGTGCGTGCCCGCCGTTCATGTAGCCGTGAGCGCCCACGTCGAAGACGGCGTGCCCGCCGGCGGCATCGCGCGCGACCACGTAGCCGGTCTCGGGCAGCGTGCGCGATGGCGGAACGGCCTGGTTGGGCCGCGGCTCCTCGACGAGCGGCGCGCGTTCGACCGCCGCGCGCGAGGCGATCCAGAAGGCTTCTTCAGGCACGCCCCATGGCGCCAGATCTGGCCGCGTCAGGGCGATGGCCGCCACGGCGAGCGAGTCGCGCACCTCGTGGCACTGCCGGCCCATGATCGGCCACAGCATGCCCCCGTCATCGTCGCCGATCAGCGGCAGCCGGCCGCGATCGTCGGCCATCGTGCGCGTGAACTCGGCCAGGCGTGTCACGGCGTCCGCCAAGGGGGCGATGGCCTCCGAATCGCCCGCGCGTTGCGCGGTCAACAGCGCCAGCAGATAGAAATCGAGCGTGTAGCGCTGGTAGTGAGTGGAGCGCTCCGCATGCCCACCGTCGGCAAGGATCTGTCGATCGATTTCCCGCAGCAGGATCCGGCGACCGGTGGCCGTCCATCGACGGCTTGCCTCGAGCTCCGGGAGCGCGTGGCCGACGACGTAGAGCGCGAGCGCTTCTCCCGTGAGATGCGTGTTCGGGCTGAAGTAATGGGACAGATGCTGTTCGAGATGTCTGAGCTGCCGATCGATCGCCACGAGCATGTCGACGAGCCACGGTTCCTCGTGTTCCGGCGGCGCGGGTTCCTCGTGGTCGAGCGGCGCGGACCCTTGGGGTCCGCGAGCCACATCGGCAAGCAGGAACTGGATCGCCCACGTCCACGAGATCGAGCGAAGGCCGATCTCCAGCATGCTGGCCCAGTTGACGCCGACCAGCGGCGGGTTGGCGGCCAGCCAGCTTTCGAGCTGTTCGATCATGGCGGCCGCGTATCGCGGGTCACGCGTCAGCCACGATGCGCGTCCCAGCCGCAGCCAATGCTGATGACGATTGAGCTCCCAGATGATCTTGTGATCCCCAATCGCGGGATCGAGGTACGGCACATCGGCCCAGCACACGGCCGGCGCGCGGCGACGGTGCACGGGGTCGGAATGCCAATCGATGTCCGGTGCGATGGTGCGAGGGTGCGAGGGTGCGGCTGAAAAAGACAAACCGCGATAGCCGAGGATGTCGTACCGGCCGTCCAGGATGCGGTCCGCGCGCGCCGACGCATCGGCGGCTGCTGACGGCCAGCGAGACAGCACTTCCTCTCGCACGGCCTCCGCGGCCGATGGGTCGAGCGCGCAGTGTCCGTTTCGTTGCCGCAGGACGTGCGCAAGACTGTCATGAACCGCGCGCCAGTCACCCCGCGCGATTGCGCCGCGCATCTCCGTGTCGACCACCGGCGCCGCGAGCGCCTGCTCGAGATCCCGGCGGTTCCAGCGCGGAACGCGAAGCCGCACGCGCATCCGATCGGCGGTCGTGCGGGCGACCACGCCTGCGCGCCACGCGCATTCCTCCAACGTCATGTGCCGCAGGCGATTCAACCGGCCCATGGCCCGAGGGGAGTCGAGGGCCTGGATCATGCGGGATTCGACGGGGCAGTGGTCACCGGATGCGCGGCGAGCCGTTCCGGCTGATGGCCGGCCGCCTGTTGGTACGCGCGCAGCCATCCTTCGCGAACGGACGGCCACTCGTACGCCGGCAGCGTGTTGAGAGCGGACGCGGCGAGTTGCCGCGCGTACGCGGGCTCCTCGATCAGCTTCAGAACCTGCGCCGCGATCGCCTCGTCATCATTGTCAGGCGCAAGCAGTCCATCGATGCCGTCTCTCAGAATCGATGGGACGCCGCCAACTCGCGTCGACACGACTGGCAGGCCGCTCGCAAACGCTTCGAGCACAGAGAGCGGCATGTTGTCGATGGACGGGGCCTGCAGGTAGATGTCGGCGTCCGCGTAGTGACGCTGGATCTCGGACGGCGGGACTCGGCCGGCGAACGTGACGCGCATCAGCCCCAGCTCCGCTGCCTGTGCGCGCAGCGCCGACTCCTGCGAGCCGCCGCCGACAAGCATGAGCGAGGCCTCCGGATGGCGCGCCTGGACCCGCGCGAACGCGCGCAGCACGCACGACACGTTGTACAGCGGCTCGAAGTTGCGCGTGCAGATCAACTGCGGCCGCAGCGGGTCCCGCGTTCGGTAGGCGAACTGCCGGAGGTCGATCGTGTTCGGCACCACCTGCGCCTCGATGCCGAACGACGCCAGCACGTCCTTCAGAAACGGCGACGGAACGACGTTCAGATCGACCCAGCGGCGCATGACCCGCCGCGCGACCGCGGACCGGCGCAGATGGTCCGGGGCTTCGCCGCTGTGATAGTTGAGGACGACCGGTTTGCCGAGCAGCCTGGAGACGATGACCGCGGGGAGCGGCGCCAGCAGAAACGAGGAGTACGACGCCGAGAACGCATGGACCACGTCCGCTCGCCGGAGCTCTCGGAAAAGGAGCGGCCAGTACCAGAGCTGTGTGACGAGCGTTCGGAGGTATTTGACCCGCAGCAGCCGGTCAAAGGGCGCGGATGGAACCGGGTTGATCGGGACCAGCCAGGCCTCGACGGCGTCCCCCGCGCGCCATCCATCGAGCATCCGCTGCGCCTGCACCGCCTGCCCGCCAAGAATCCGAAGCGAGGCGACGACGACGGCGACTCGGAGGGGAGCTGGTCCTGAATCTTGCATACGGCAGAGGTATCTCGCCGCCCTTTCAGTGCAAGGCATACGCCGCTCAGCAGGGGACGGGCACCGGGATTCGGGTTTTCGCCACGAAATCAGGTCCTTCGACTTCGCAATGTCGCTGCGAATTGGATGATCGTGTGGGCGCGATCTGCTTACAGTTCTGACATACGAGCGCCAATTCAGTGACGCATTAAGCTCGGCCTTACTCGTAGTCCGTTTGAAGACGCACGAATTTCCGAGCATTTCGTATCGATCGCCAAGTCGAGCTGGCCGGTCTTTCGTTTGCCCCTAGAGCTGCCAGCAGTTTCGCCTTTCCCAATCACTCAACTCGTTCCTTCTAACCAGGGAGTGAGTCGACCAACTCGCTGAAGTCACTGGGGTTCCCCAAGTTCCCATTTTCAGTGGCGTCTCGAGAACGGCTGAAGTGTGCCTGCGGCGGGGACGGACTGCGGGGGAGGACGCATGTTCGTGGGTACCCGTCGCAACATCTCGGTCCTGTGCTGGTTCGCGCTTGTTATCGGCACGATCCCGGCGAGCGAAGGCATCGTCTGGGCGCAGATACAGCCGTCAGGGGGATTCCTCGATTCGGCCACCGGCAACGGCCTCAGGCCGATGCTGTCCGCCGGCGAGATACAGGCCTTCCTGCCGCAACGCGGGACGTTCACATTTCCCTCCCCCTATTCCACGACCGGCATCCGTCTGACGAATGCCAGTGATTGTGGCGGCCAGGATTGCGTGCTGTCGGTCGGCTACTCGTACTGGAGCAACATCAACAATCACGTCGGCAGCGACACGCTGCTGGTGTTCCTCGGTCTCGAGCGCCGCAAGGGCGGCGGCGGTCCGACGCTTTTCAGCTTCAACAAGAAAACGGGCGAGACGAAGAATCTTGGTCCGATGTTCTCCGCGGACAGCCCGTATAGCTGGAGCACCGGCGAGGGCTGGTACTTCAGCGCCACCCAGCCGAACACCGTGTACATGAACGATGGCCCGCGCATGCGGCGGTACGACGTCATGAATCACACCTTCAGCGACGTCTACAACGTCGAGTCGCTGCTGGGCAGCGGCCGCCTCATATGGCAGATGCACTCCAGCAACGATGACAGGGTGCACTCGGCGACCGTTCGCGACAGCAGCTCCTACGCGATGCTCGGTTGCGTGGCGTACAACGAGGGCACTCGCCAGACGACCTACGTTGCGGCCAAGGGTGACTTTGACGAATGCCAGATCGATAAGAGCGGACGCTACCTGGTCATCAAGGAAAACGTCGACGGCCGCAACGGCGAGGACAACCGCATCATCGACCTCCAGACCGGCGTGGAGACGATCTTCCTCGATGAGAATGGCGCGTCCGGCCATTCCGACATCGGATACGGCTACATGGTGGCGGAGGACAATTTCTATCTGCAGCCTGGCGCCACACGTGTGTGGCAGCTTGGCCAGGATCTTTCCGGATCCGATAACGGCCACGCGCCGGGGCAGGGCACGCTCGTCTACGAGCTGGCCTCGTGGGACACCGGCATCGGGCACATCGCGCACGGGAATGCGCGCCCCGGTGGCTCGACGTCGCAGATGGCGTGCGTGAGCAACGCGAGCCGCAAGAACCTTCCGCGCGTCAATGAGATTGTCTGTTTCCGTCTCGATGGATCGATGAACACGCTGGTCGTGGCCCCGAACATGGTGGACTTGAATGCATCGGGCGGCGGCAGCGACGACTACTGGAAGATCCCGAGTGGCAACATCGACGTGACGGGTGAATATTTCATCTGGACGGCAAACATGGCCGGCAGCCGGCAGGATGCCTTCATCGTCCGGATTCCGCAGGACAAGCTGGGCGTGTCGCCCGGTGCTCCGGCGCCTGCGCCCGTCACGCCGGCGCCGACTCCGGCACCTGCACCGACACCGACGACGCCCGCTCCGGCACCTGCGCCTGTGACGCCGACGCCGGCACCGACGACGCCCTCGACGGGGAGCGCGAGCTGGATGAGCCTGGCGAACGTGACGGAGAACGGGAATACGCTCGTCAAGACAGGCGGCTGCAGCGGCTGCCCTGACGCGAGCGCGGTGTCGCAGCAGCAGATCAGCGGCAACGGGACGCTGCAGTTCGCGGCGGACGACACGAGCTCACTGCGCTTCGTGGGCCTGGCGTCAGGCGGGATGGGTACGGCGCCCGGTGATATCACCTTCGCGCTGCGCCTTCAGGCCGGCGTGGCCGAGGTACGCGAATCAGGCGCCTACAAGAGCGAGATCGCGTTTGGCGCCGGTGACAGGCTCAGTATCATCGTCAGCAACGGGGCGGTGGCGTACGCGAAGAACGGCGGCGTGTTCTATACCAGCAGCAGCTCGGCGACGTATGCCGTTCGCACCCACGCGGTCTTCTTCGATACGAATGGGTCGATTCGCGACGTGACGATCGGCGGCGGTGGAGCGCCGGCCGCATCGGGCGAGACGCCCGCGCCGACGCCGGCGGCCGTCGTCGCTGCGCCAGCGGCCCCGGCCCCGGTGAAGGCTCCGGCCAAGAAGAAGAAAAAGAAGTTCCTAGGGATTTTCTAACGCCGGAGACGAGACACGCTCCCACGTCACCTGCTGACGATGGGTGATGAAGCGGACGAACCCGACAATGGTCGCCCAGATGAGGAGACACATTGCACAGGGTGCCGTAAAGACAATCGATCGCCGCCGCGCCTGGCGTGGGGTAGCCCCCACCAGCGCGGCGGCGTAGAAGATCACCTGCCCGGCGAGCATCAATCCATAGAATCCCGTATCGGCCAACGCGACGTTCGACACGAGAAACGCCGCATGGAGCATCGGCAGCGCGAGGCGCAGCACCTTGTGCGAGACCGTCTGGAACCAGAGTCGATTGCTGAACGGGTTGAGCAGCCACGCCTCGCGCGCCAGCAGCTGGAACATCCCGGCAATCGTCCGCGTCTTGCGGACGAACTCCTGCCGCGCGGTTGCGGACGCGGAGTCGTGCGCACGGGCGGCCGGCTCGAACACGACGCGGTATCCACGCCGCGCGATGCGCAGCGGAATCAGCACGTCGTCGAGCAGCGTGTCTTCGGGAATCGGCTCGAAGAGCCCGCGCCGGATGGAATAAATCGCGCCCGTGGCGCCGACCGTTGAATCCACGCGGCCCTCTGCCGATCGAATGAATTTTTCGTAGCGCCAGTAGAACGCAGTACCGCATCCCGCCGACCCTGTCTCGCCGCCGGCCGTCAACATCAGCTCGCCGCTGGCGGCCCCGACATCCGGGTCGGCGAAATTCGCTACCAGCGCGCGCACGGTGCCGGCGTTGAAGCGCTGGCGCGCGTCTGCAAAGATCACGATCTTCCCGCGCACGACAGGGACCAGCGCGTTCACGATCGCCGGCTTGCCGCGATGCTCGCGGAACGCCCGCACCTGCACTCCCGGCTCGTAGCGCTGCGCGCGCTCCACGGTGTCATCCGTCGATCCGTCGGAGCCGATCACGATCTCGAGCCGGTCGCGCGGATAGTCGAGCGCGAGCAGGTTCTCGATCCGCGCGGCGATCCGCTCGGCTTCGTTGTGAACGATCACGATGATCGACACGGACGGCTCAATCGGCGTCCGGCGGTGCGGCTTCGGCAGAGCCATCGCGCGAAGGCCCGCCAGCAGCGGGTAGCCCAGGTAGATGTAGACGATCAGGACGAGCGAGAGCCAGAACACGGATTGGTGTCCAGGCCACCAATCGAGCGCGCCTAGGAGCCCGATCACATCAGCGCGAGCGGTGGAGCGTGGCCGCAGGCCCGCGGAGTCAATCCCGTCGAGCGCTTTCGCGACGGCGTCGATGTCCGCTCCGGGGTCGCGGCCGTCGGTCGCGGCGCGGGCATAGGGACGCGCGAGCGCGAGCCGGAAGTCCCCCTCGCGCGGAATCGTCAGGCCGGCGTCCTGCAGCGATGCGGGAAAGAAGTTGTCGGCCGGATACCGGCCCGCGGTGCCGCCGACGATCACGTTGCGCCGGACGATCGCGCCGGGAAAGTAACGCATCAGCGTGTCGGTGCCCTCGCCCGTACCCGACCCCGTGATGCCGTGCTCGGTGAGCGTCACGACATTGTTCTGGAACACGAATCCGGTGTGGGGCGCATGGTCGCCGCCGAACAGGATGCTGCCGGTCTGAAAGGCCGTGTTGTGGTCGACGGTGACGCCGCTCGTGCCGTCGAGCAGCTGGAACAACCGCCCGTTGCCCCAGTCGCCGCCGACGTCGAGGAACACGTTGTTGCGGACCGCGATGCGCCGTGCCTGCTGGCTGGGATTGTTGTCGTCGCGTCCGAGCATGTTGATCCCGGCGGCGACGTGCCGCACGAGGTTGTTCGCGAACGTGACGTCTTCAATCGTCGACCACGGGGCGCCGCCGTCCTGGTTGCGCACCGTGAAGAGAATCGCGAAGCCGTTCTGTGCCTGCGGCCAGTTGTACTCGAACAGGTTGCCGTCGACGAGCACCCGCCGCGCGTTCTTCAGCTCGAACAGGTTCTTGACCGTCCACTCGACGCCCTCGAATGTCGAGTGACCTTTCTTCCAGCGGAGCGGCTTGGCCAGATGGTTGTGAACGATCTCGATGTCCGCGGGCACCAGATCCGGAATCTTCGGATCGGCGCCCCCGAACATGATGTTCTCGCCCGCGGCCTCGAGGTAATTCCCGGCGATCCGGAACGGCCCCGGGCCGCTCCATCCCGACACTGCCTGGGAGTCGGCGCCCACTTCCTTGAAATCGGAGAGATACGAATCGATGACGGCGGCGGCGGACGCATTCAGCGCAATCCCGCGGCGCCCTCCGATTCGCGCGTCGCCATGCACGTAACAGCGGTCGACGATCAAATGATGCGGGACCAGCTTCGCCGGCGTCCCATCGTCCCCGAGCTGAATCAGCGTGTTCACGAACGACCCGGACTTCGGCGTGAACTCGAGCGCCACGAAGCGGTAGTGATGCGCGCCCGGATCCGCCGATACGACGACGTCCGCCGCGGACACCAGCTTCGGCATCTGCGCGCCGTCCGACGGCTGGATGTGATGTCCCGGCTTCGGCGGCGCCGCCGACGAAGTAATCACGATCCACCGATCACCGTCCTTGGCCTTCAGCCGGAACGGTCCCTCATAGGTGGCCCGAGGCTCGAGCTCGATGCGATCGCCACCTCTGGCCTCGTCGATCGCCTGCTGCAGATCGCCACCTGCTGCGACGTGAATCGTGCGTCCTTCCGTCTTGAGATCCGGGATCTCCACTTTGAACCGCGGAAGCGCCGGCGCATTGTTCTGCGCAGGGGTGTCAACCGCGACGGCTTCGACAGACGCGTGCGAGGGTGCGAGGGTGCGTTCGAGAGAGAGTGCGATGGTGCGCTCGAGAGGGAGTGCGATGGTGCGTCCGAAAGAGGCAGACGGCACGCGCGTGCCCGTCAGCAGCAGCGCGATGCCGGCGATCGCAATGCCTTTCACAACCCTAACCATGGTTGGCGGAGGTCTTCGCCCGCCCCGAGCGGAGTCGAGGGCTCGCGAGGAGCCGGTCCGCGATGCGCGCGTACGAGGGTCCGAGCAGCGGCTTGACGATGGCCTTCGCGTTCCACCCCACCCACGCGCCGCAGCGGGTCCACGGCGACGCCATCGCGAACCGCTGCGCCATGTCCGGCGCGTGCCCGCGTCGAATCGTGAAGCGGCCGATCACGGCGCATCCATCGGCGGATGACGTCTTCAATGTTGGCTCGGAGGTGAAGAGCTCGCGGAATCCACATTCGGCCGCGACGCCGGCCACGGCTTTCGAAAAGTACCCGCCCGGCACGGATGCGACCGTCACCGCGCGGCCCAGCAGATCCTCGAGCGCCCGGCGGCTCTCCGCCCACTCGCTGAGCATCTCGCCGGTCGTCAGCGTGCTGAATCGCGCCGGGTGCGAGGCCGAGTGGCTGCCAATCAGATGCCCGCGCGCATCGAGCTCGCGGATCTGCGCCGCTGTGAGGAAGCCCCGCTGGCCGATGAAATCGGTGGTGACGAAGCAGTGACCGCGCCTTCCGAGCGCCTCGAGCCGGTCCGCCGTCGCCGTGTAGTACGACTCACCGCCGTCGTCGAAGGTGAGCCGCGCCTCGACTCTGGCATCCACCAATCCACCGAGCTGCGCCTCGAACTCCGGGATCGACAGCTTGTAGCGATCGGCGCCCGGCGATCGGAACCCGCTCTCGCCAGGGTCCGACGCGTAGACGTCATGAAACAGCAGGGATACGGCGCTCATCTCGACTCCGACGTGCATTCCACTTCCACCCCAGGTAGGCCGTCAGTTGCGGCTGACCCCACACCGCTGATTCGCGACCGGCCGTCTTGACCGGCTCGACGTGCTCGCCGCGACAAATCGACGTGAGCACGGCACCAATCCCCTCGAGGTTCTCGAGCACGGCCCGGTACTGGATGACCGAATGCGATTCCTCCACCTCGTCGAAGTCGTACGTGCCATGGAGAAAGACCGGCCCGGTATCGACGCCTGGATCGACGCGCAGCAGCGTCATGCCGACGCGATGGAGGTCGCGCCTGGCGAGCGCCCAGAAGCACCCGTGCGCGTTGCGGTACTCGGGACAGATGCCTGGATGGAGCACGAACGTGCCCGCGCGCGGCACCTCGAAGATCGCGCGCTTCAGAATGACCTTGCAGCGCGCGATGGCGAGATCCGGGCGAAGACGCTCGAGGAACGCCCGCGACTCGTCCGAGTTCGGCGACGAGACGACGATGCGCGGCACCGCCTCGAGATCCGCGGGGTAGCGCTGGCGCAGGCGCTGGAGCTCCGACGCCTTCCAGGCCGCGTCGCGGCGGGCGAGTCGAAGCCGCGCGAACACGCGAAAGGCGACGACATCGACGAATCGCAGCCAGCCCACGCGCCGGATTTCTCGCCGGGCCGCGCGCCACAGCCGGTTCCGGGGATCACGAATGATGATGAGACCAGCCAATCTCAGTGTGGTCGCCAACCACGACGCGAGCCCCTCGGCGTCGAGGCGATCCTGCTCGTGACAGATGAGCACCACGGTCGGCTTGTCGTCCTGCATATGCATGTTCCGCCACAACCTCTTCACAGTGTTCTTCGAACTGGCGCGCCACCGTCGCCCAGGAGTAATTCGCTTCGACGAGCGCGCGGCCCGCGTCTCCAAGCGCCCGCCTCCGGGCGGGGTCGCGGAGCAGCCTGATCACCGAGTGCGCGAAGTCGTGTGGTGTGTCGGCCGCCAGGAAGTGGCGGCCCGATTCCAGCGCCAGGCCCTCGGCGCCGACGGTGGTGGAGACCACCGCTTTGCCCATGGCAAGCGCTTCGAAGATCTTGATCCGCGTGCCGCTCCCCGCTCGGAGTGGAACGACGTATACCGCCGCCTCTCCGATCGAGGGCCGCACATCGTCGATGGTCCCGGTGACCTCGACGCCCGGCCGCCCGGCCAGCTCACGCACGCGCGCGCTGGGGTTGCGGCCGACGATGGTGAATGACGTGCCGGGAATCTCGGACTGGATCCGCGGCAGCATGGTGTCGACGAAGTAACAGACGGCGTCCTCGTTGGGATGCCAGTCCATCGATCCGCTGAAGACCAGCCGCGCGGGCGTCTCGGTGAAGCCGTTCGGTGTGAAGTAGGTGGTGTTGACGCCAGTTGGGATGGCGGTCGCGCGGATATCCGATCCGAGCTCCTGGAGCCGCTCCTTGTCATCTTCCGACACGGCCACTGTCAGGTCGGCCCGCCGGCACGCGTCGGCCTCGCACGCCCGCAGCTTCCGCCATTCCATCTCGAAGAGCGCCCGCTTCCATGAACTCGTCTCGAGCGCCGCGAGCCGCTTCCAGATGAGGTACTCGACGTTGTGTTCGAAGAGGACGACGGGGACCGAGCCGTTCAGCGGCACGTTCGGGACCGCGAACAGGAAATCAGCGACGCACAGGTCGACGCCGCCGCCGGCGATCACGGAACGCACCTGGCGGCGCACTTCAGCAACGCGCCACTTCCAGAGGTCGACGGGGTAGTGCGAGAACCACGAGCCGACAACAGCGGCCGAGAAGGCGGCGCTGCCGTGCTTGGGTACGGCGTACGGCACCGAGATGACGCGGTCGCAGTGGGCGAGCTGCTGCTTCAGTCCGTCAGGGTCATCACCGTGGCCGTGGGTCGTGATGACGGTGACCTGGTGGCGCCGGGCCAGTTCTGAAATCGTGTTGATCGTGCGGACCCGCCCCCCCGTCGTCGCCGGCCAGAGGCCGCCCATCTTCACCCAGAGAATTCGCATACGGGTGAAGAGTGATCAATATCAGTGCCGCGCCAAATTGCCGTATTCGTGACAGATACGGCCGCGAATGGGTCGGCGCGCGCCACATTTGGAAGGGGCGGCGGCAGCGCCGTGGGAGGAAAGGGAAAAAACTTTCCGACTCGACCGTGAGCTACCTCGTCGCGGCCGCAAGGATAGCGGGGGACGGCGGACGCATCGTCTGCCGCGCGCGCTGCGGGGCGACGTCGGCCACCGCGGAGCCATCCAGGAACCGGCGGCACCACAGCTCGAACGACAGCATCGTCCAGAGCTGCAGATCGAGATCGCGTCCGCGCGCATTCAGCGCGAACAGCCGCTCGACCGACTTCATATCGAAGATGCCGCGGTCGCGGCAGGTGCCCGACAGCAGGACGTCGCGGGAAAACCCGGCCAGCTCGCCTCGGAACCACCGCGCCAGCGGCACCGCAAAGCCGTGCTTCTGCCGGTCGATGATCGAATCCGGGAGGATGCCGCGCATCGCCTTCTTGAAGATGTACTTCGTCGTGCCGTCGCGCAGCCGGAACCGCGCGGGGATCGTCGCCGCAAATTCGACGAGCTTGTGATCCAGCAGCGGCGGCCGCGCCTCGATCGAATGGGCCATCGTCATCCGATCGACCTTGGTCAGGATGTCGAGCGGGAGATAGCGGTTGATGTCGTTGTACTGCGCCGCCGCCAGCCAGTCGCCGCCCGGTTCGCGCCAGCCTGAGAGTGACTCGGACCATGGGTCGTGCGCGGCAATCTGGGTCAGCGCCTCAGGGCGGAACAGGCTCCGCATCTCGTCGGCGTGGAACATGGTCGAGGCGTCGAGATATCGCGCCGGCCCCTCGAGGGCGAGATGCTGCAGGAAGCGGCGGCCGCGCATGCCCTGGGGCATCAGCGCGCCAATCGCACCCGCCGTCTTTCGAATCGCGGCGGGCACGCGGTCGCGCATCCGCTCGCGCCCCTCGACGACGTACTTGTCATAACCCGCAAAGAGCTCGTCTCCGCCGTCGCCGCTGAGCACAACCTTCACGTGCTCCGCTGCGAGCTTCGACACCATGTAGGTGGGAATCGCCGACGTGTCGCCAAACGGCTCATCGAGATACCAGGTGAGATCCTCGACGATCTGCACGACGTCGGGACGAAGCACCAGATCGTAATGGTCGGTGCCGAACCTGGCAGCCACCTCGCGCGCGTACGGCAGCTCGTCGTGGCTCGCTTCGGCAAAACCAATCGAGAATGTTTTCAGCTGAACGTCCTTCGGACGCGACATCATCGCCACGATGGCGCTCGAATCGAGCCCCCCGCTGAGAAACGCGCCGACAGGCACGTCGCTTATCTGGTGGAGGATGACGGACTCGGAGAGCTTCTCGCGGAGCTGCTCGACGAGCTCGTTTTCGGTGGCATGCTCGTTGGGCTCGAACTCGACGTCCCAGTACCGCTCCACGCGGATGCTGCGCCCCTGGCTTGCGACCGCGATGCGCGCGGGCTCCAGCTTCGAGACGCCCTTGACGATGCTTCGCGTCGAAGGCGTCGCGAGCGTCGTGAACAGGTGACCAACCGATTCCCAGTCGAGCGAGCGCTCGACGTTCTGAATCTGGAGGATGGGTTTCAGCTCCGACGAAAAGAGCAGCTCACCGTCACGCTCGCAGTAGTACAGCGGCTTGATGCCCAGCCGATCCCGCGCGAGCAGCACCTGGCGCTTGCGCGTGTCCCAGATGGCAAAGGCGAACATTCCCCGGAGCCGATCGACGCAGCGCGGCCCGAGATCCTCGTAGAGATGAACGATGGTTTCAGTGTCGCTGGCGGTGCGGAACGTATGCCCATGCTTCTCGAGATCCCGTCGGAGCTCGCGATAGTTGTAGATCTCGCCGTTGAAGACGATCCAGACCGTACCATCCTCGTTGGAGATCGGCTGGAACCCGTTGTCGAGATCGATGATGCTCAGGCGCCGCATGCCGATGGCGACGCCATCTCCCACGTACACGCCTTCATCGTCGGGGCCGCGGTGGGCGATGACGCCGCACATGGCGCGGATCTCGTCCTCGCGAACCTGCCGTCCGTCCCAGCGAATGATGCCTGCAATGCCGCACACGGGAAATCTCCTTACCCAACGAGGTCCGGCTAAAGCCGGACACTACCGATGATCATCGGTAGCGTCCGCCTTCAGGCGGACCATGCCTTGCTCTCCGCCGGTGGCGAAGGCATGAAACGCGCCGTGATCGTCGATCCGTAGCTGAGAGCGAAATAGATCGCGCCGTAGACGGCGCCGCCGGCCATCAGCCCCACGATGGGCGTGAGCGCCACGTCGTGCGTCAGCCACAGCACGGGAACCGCGGCGATGCCCGCCCGCGCGAAGGTGCCGCCCAGTCGCGACCAGGGAAGCGCCTCGCTGAACGGAACGTGCAGGAGGTGGGCAATCCTCCCGACGCCAACCAGATTGACGAGGGCGGTGCTCAGCAGCGTGACGAGCACGGCGCCGCTCATGCCGAAGGACGAGAGGCACCAGCCAATCAGGGCAGCCACCATGGCCAGGCGCATCAGGTTCATCACCAGCAGGA
>Ga0209515_10004247_pt1 | contig 19561 bp, 20 predicted proteins | sample Subgroupgradi54m_FD_187454 | JGI IMG/M metagenome (GOLD analysis project Ga0209515, IMG submission 187454) | Subsurface groundwater microbial communities from S. Glens Falls, New York, USA - GMW60B uncontaminated upgradient, 5.4 m (SPAdes)... ...
TTTGAGTAAAAGAGCCCAAAGACCCTGAACCTTCTAATCCACTTTGATCTTGCCAGATAGAAGAATATTTAAAGAGGAGTTCGGGGAGCGCCGAACCCAAAGTTTCTTTGTATTGGGCCTGCGCCTGTAAGAGCGTTTCATCCTCAATAGCAATCACCTCACTTTTTTTAAGCGCCTTCTCATAACAATCTTTAAGAGTTAAAAACTGGAGTTGGGAGGAAGACCCTTCTTGCGCCTCTAATTGGACACTCCCAAGCAAAAACACTAAGGCGCCCAAACATAAAAGACGAATTTTATTATTCAACATGCACAGATTATACAAGATTTTAGATTGACAAGAATTTAGGATTTGCTTACAATAGATTTATGCCTAATAGAGAAAAATTGGGGAATATAGAGCAGACTCTTATTCTGGTTAAACCGGACGGGCTTAAAAAATCCTTGACTGGGAACATATTGAGTAAACTTTCCGAAACTAAACTCATTATCATTGCTTCTAAAGTGGTTTGTGTTTCTAGAGAATTGGCAGAAAAGCATTATTATCATTTAAAAGATAAACCTTTTTTTGAAGAGTTGGTAGAGTATATTCAAGGGGGGCACCACGATTGTAAACGGGTTCTGGCATTGGTTTATCAAGGAGAAAGCGCTATAGAGAAAGTGCGTAAAATTTCTGGCGCCACCAACCCCGAGGAAGCAGACCCCACCTCTATTCGAGGCTCTTATGGCAGAATTACCACCAAAGGGGTTTATGAAAATGTAATCCATGCCTCTTCCAGCCCTTCCGAAGCGGAACGAGAAATTAAACTTTGGTTTAGCCCCGAGGAAGTTGTTGGCCAAATTTATCCCGCCCAAAAAGCGTTTCGAGAGAAAGTGGAAGTGATGGAGTGGAGCTAACCCCGGATTACGCTGCCCTTCAAACTAGAGTCCTCAAAAAATTCCATACCGATTTTGTCGTAGAACTTTCTTCCATTACTTGGGAGGAGAGAATTCTTCCCGTTCTCTTTGAATTAGAAGAGAGGAAAGAAATAAAAAAAGTTTTAGAGACTGACGGCGAACCCATCACTTTATACATCTGTAAAGATCTTATAGACCTTTCTTCACTTCGACGCTTAAAAGATTTTCCAGATGAAACAGATGCTCGGGAACTCTTGGAATCTTGGGTAGGCATCTGCGCGGAGGAAAAATCTATAGTGGTTATAAATCCTAAATAGTTTATGTCTGACTATTCTTACGAAAAAAAGTTTGATGTTCTTATCGTAGGGGCGGGAATCATTGGCTCTTCTATTGCCTATTTTTTGGCTAAGGAATCGCAAGGGCATTTAAAGATTGGAGTGGTAGAACGGAACACTATAGGGGAAGAATCTTCTAGCGGCGCGGCAGGGATGCTCGCCGTGGGCGCAGAGTTTAATCCATCGGATCCACTTTTCCCTTTAGCTTTGGAGAGCCGGGATATGTTTGGGACCCTTTCTGAAGAGTTAAAAAAGATTTCTGGAGTGGATGTTCAGTATATTAAGAGCGGAATTTTGTCCGTTGCTTTTGAAACGAAGGATGAGAAAGAACTAAAGCTTCGGCTAGAAGAACAAAAACCTTTTTCCCTTGGCTGTGAATGGCTTCCTTCCGAACAAATTTCACAACGATACCCTTTTTTAGAATGCAAATCCTTAGGCGGACTGTGGTCTCCTGGAGATGGTCATGTTTCCGCAAGTCGATTAACTCTTGCTTTTTCTGAATCTGCTAAAAAATTGGGAGTCCATTTCTTTGAATATGAAAGTTTTGAAGAATTCAATTTGCAGCCTGGAAAATTGGAATTTGTAGAGACTAATATCTCAAAATTTGTCGCAGAAAAATTTATATTCACGACAGGATCTTGGACAGGGAAATTGCTTGGGACTGCGGCTCCAGTAACCCCCATTAAAGGACAAATTCTTATATTCGAAATACCAAAAAACTGGAACTCTTCCCATCCGTGGCAAACGCCTCTTTATCTAGGGGGTACTCCTGCCCCAGATCCCATTGGGTGCTATATGGTTCCAAAGTTAGATGGCCATGTTTGGGTCGGAGCCACCATGGAAAATCGAGGGTTTGATAAATCCGAGAATAAAATGGCTACAGATAAACTCGCGCAGTATGCCTGCAAGTTATTCCCAGAACTTTCTTCCTTTCCTTTTAAGGGCGCTTGGGTCGGATTGAGACCTGGAACTCCAGACAAGCTCCCCCTATTGGGACAAATTCCAAAATCGGAAAATGTGTATGTAGCGAGCGGCCATTTTCGTAATGGAATTTTGCTCTCCCCCATCACCGGCAAACTTTTTGCGGAGTTAATTTTAAAAGGGAGTTCTCCTTCCATTGCCAAATTCTCACCTTCAAGATTTGAAATCTGATTTATATTGGATGCAACTTGCCTTAAAACAGGCTAAGAAAGCCCAAAAACTAGGGGAAGTGCCTATAGGTGCGGTCTTGGTTCATAAGGACAAGTTAATTGCCTCCGCTTGTAACCTTACCATTCAACGGAATGATCCCACTGCCCATGCCGAAATTCTTCTCTTAAGAAAGGCGGCTACCGCCTTGAAAAACTATCGCCTAGCTGATACAATTGTATATGTGACGATGGAGCCTTGTCCTATGTGCGCTGGGGCTCTGCTATGGGCAAGAGTTAAGAAAGTCGTCTTTGGCTGCTGGGATAAAAAAAGTGGCTGTTGTGGCTCCGTTCTTAATTTTTCTAAAGTTCGTCCTTTTAATCATCGGCTTCAAGTTTCTGGCGGCGTTCTAGAAGAAGAGTGCCGCCAAATTGTCCAACTTTTTTTCTGCAAGAAACGATAATTTTACACGCTTTAGATGGGGGTGAACTAGGTTCGACAGGAACTTTTGTTCATCTATGTTGCAAGTCGGAGTTGGTCGAGGGCTCCGTTACAAATCGACCAAAAAAAACAAGCCAACGAAGAACTGGCTCTCGCCGCTTAAACCGCGGTGACGTTCCCCTTGAGATGTCTGCTATTGAGGAGTGAACGTCGAAAGCAGGCTGCATTCTATTGTGACTGCCTTGCCGCAATAGGGTAAAGAAACAGTAGGGCTTTGTGGACCGGTGCTTCCGTTTAGAGAGAGCCGACCCGCGAGACTTATTCTAAACTAAACTTGTAGAAGCTAGATGGGCGAGTTTTTGGACATGGGTGCAATTCCCATCACCTCCACCATTTTTTTGGGACAGGTACATGAAACATTCTATGAAACAATTACCCAAAGTAATTGTTTCATAGAATGTTTCATGTACCTGTCCCAAAAATTCATGATGAAAGAATCGAGAGAGAAATGGGAAAAAGCCCAGGCGGTTAGAAAACTCCTGGAAGAGATCATATTCTATGTCCAATCGGATATCCTTCATAGAAACGCGGCTCGCATTATTCCTGCCTTATCTCGATCCAATCTTTTTGTAAAACCAAAAAATTGGGATAATCTTTTCAAACCGAACGGAAATGGCAGCAAAAATGGAGAAATAGTTCTTCAACAAGAATCAGAAGATCTTCTTAATCGCGTTATATTCCGTTCCCAACAAGCCCTTCTAAAAAAACAGAATGGATCCCTTGGATACTGGGCTGTCCCCTTAAGAGCGGATACTACTTTAGAATCCGATACCATTACTCTTTATGCTTATCTAGGCCAGCTAGCACTTAAGAAAGAAAAAATTCAGAAACTGGCCAACTATATTCTTTCCCAACAATTGCCCGATGGAGGATGGAATATCTATCGTCATGGTCCTGCCGAAATTTCTGCCACAGTCAAAGCCTATTGGGCATTAAAAATTTCAGGGATGTCTTCAGATTCCCCTCCTTTACAAAAAGCTCGCGAAAAAATTTTTAAGTTGGGCGGCATTCATAAAGTAAACTCCTACTCTAAATTCTACATGGCGCTCTTTGGACTCTATGATTGGCACGGCGTACCAGCCATTCCACCCGAACTCATGCTTTTCCCTAAATGGTTTTACTTCAATATTTATGAAATGTCCTCTTGGACGCGCGGAATTGTAATTCCCCTTTCTATTGTGTGGGCGCTTAAACCAAAAAAATCTATTCCAGCTAACGCCCGCTTAGACGAACTTTTTAGACCGGGAGAACCCGATTGGGTTCCCGTAGGAATCCCAACTCCAATTGATGAAGGGATGTTCTCTTGGAGAAAATTTTTCTTGGGCTGGGACAAGTTTTTTAAAACAATGGAAGGGCATGGGCCTCACTTTTTTAGAACCTGGTCTATGGGACTGGCAAAAAAATGGATGATCGATCATTTTCAAGATTCCGACGGACTAGCTGCCATATTCCCCCCTATTGTCAATTCTATTTTGGCATTGAACGCTTTAGGCTATTCCGAAGATCATCCTTATATTCAAGGGCAAATGAAAGCTTTAGAAGAGTATGAAATTGAACACACTCACTCCAATAGTTTAGAAATGCAGCCTTGTCTAGCTCCCATTTGGGACACAGCCCTTTCTGTGATTGCTCTAGCGGAATCGGGACTAAGAAGGGATCACCCCGCTTTAGTGCAAGCAACCGAATGGCTTATCTCTAAAGAAGTCCGACGAGTTGGGGACTGGCAAGTAAAAAATCCTACCTCTCAACCGGGTGGGTGGGCATTCGAGTTTAAAAATGATTTTTATCCAGACATCGATGATACCGCGATGGTTCTACTGGCCTTGCGTTTAGTTCACACAGACGATGATGATCTTTCCCAAGAAAGAGAAAAATCTTATTTGCGAGGATTAAACTGGATGCTTTCCATGCAGTGTACCGATGGAGGGTGGGCAGCTTTTGACAGAGATAACATTAAATTTATTTTTGAGAAGATCCCGTTTGCGGATCACAACGCGATGATTGATCCCCCAAGTGTAGATATTACAGGGAGAGTTCTGGAACTTTTGGGCTATGTGGGTTACGATAAATCTTATCCCTGCGTACAAAAAGCGATCGACTTTCTTAAGAAGTATCAAGAAATGGATGGATCTTGGTACGGACGGTGGGGTGTCAATTACATCTATGGAACTTGGCAAGTTTTGCGCGGACTTTCCGCAATTGGGGAGGACATGAATTCAAGCTATGTGGAAAAAGCGGTGAGGTGGCTAAAAAGCGTACAAAACCCAGACGGTGGTTGGGGTGAGCGATGCGATACCTATGAAGATGCTTCTCGAAAAGGGAAAGGCCCCTCTACTCCCTCACAAACAGCGTGGGGGCTCATGGGGCTTTTAGCGTGCGGACTCTATTACGATTCCAGCGTAGAAAAAGCGGTCACCTATTTATTGGCCACACAAAAATCGGACGGGACTTGGGATGAAGATGAGTTTACGGGAACGGGATTCCCCAAAGTTTTTTACTTGGAATATACTCTATACAGAGATTATTTTCCCTTGCTTGCTCTTGGTATTTATCGCTCTAAATGTGTTTCCTGGCGCACACAAAAAAATTATTTATCATCAGATCTTATTGACGAATTAAAAACCGTTCCCGAATAAAAAATAAAGGAGAAAATATGGGTGTCCCTCTAAGAATGAAATTTGCAGTGGCAAGTTATTTAATTAAACAGAAGCTCTTAAAAAATGAGAAGTATCCTTTGGTCATGATGCTGGAACCCCTATTCGCCTGCAATTTAGAGTGCGCTGGCTGTGGGAAAATTCAACATCCCACCGATATTTTACGCAAGCGTTTAACTCCAGAAGAATGTTGGCAATCAGCGGAAGAGTGCGGAGCTCCCATTGTTTCCATTGCTGGAGGAGAACCGTTGGTTCATACAGAAATTGACACCATTGTCCAAGGTCTTATTCAGCGCAAAAAATTTGTTTACCTCTGTACCAACGCAATCTTGTTAGAAAAAAATCTCCACCGATTTACTCCTTCTCCCTATTTAATCTTTAGCATCCATTTGGATGGCTCGGAAAAAACGCACGATAGAATGGTGTGTAAAGAGGGAGTGTACATTGCAGCCACCAAAGCAATTATAACTGCCAAGCAAAAAGGGTTCTGTGTTATGACCAACACCACAATATTCGAAGGAGAGGATGTTGAAGAGTTTCGTAATTTTTTTGAAGAAACAAAAGCTCTAAAGGTAGATGGAATGATGATCTCCCCCGGATATGCCTATGAAAAAGCTCCACAACAGGATATATTTTTAAAACGGGAAAGAACTCAAGCTTGGTTTAGCAAAGCCCTAAATGGATGGAGAAAGAAAAAGTGGCCATTCAACCACAGTTCTCTCTATTTGGATTTCTTAGAAGGAAAAAAAGATTACGACTGCACCGCTTGGGGGAACCCCTTGCGCAATGTATTTGGCTGGCAAAAACCTTGTTATTTAATGTCCGACGCCGGCTACGCAAAAAGCTACGCGGAACTTTTAGAAACCACCGACTGGTCCCAATATGGTCACAAGTCCGGAAACCCCAAGTGCGCCAACTGTATGGTGCATGTAGGCTTTGAACCCACAGCGGTAAACGACACATTCTCTCACCCATTAGAAGCTTTAAAGTCCGCGATGGGTTGGAACAAGAATTGATTGTTTCCTAATCTATTCACACTAGGACCTTTCACACTTCACACTTACGGACTCCTAATTGCTTTAGGCGCGCTCCTGGGAGTTCAAGTCACAATATTCCTTGCTAAAAAAGAGGGATTTAATTCACCGCAAATAAGTGAATCCCTTTACCAACTCCTACTTTATTTATCGATTGGAGGAATTTTAGGAGGCCGCCTCGCCTATGTTCTTCTATTTTGGAATGAATTTTCCTCTAACCCACTGGCACTATTCAAAGTATGGGAAGGAGGACTCGTATTCTATGGAGGATTTATTGGAGCCCTTCTAAGCTATCCCCTTTGGCAGAGAAAAAATAAAAATCTTCTTTGGAGAAAAGTCGCGGATTGGGTGGCTCCCGCCCTTGCCTTTGGACATGCTCTAGGACGGTTGGGCTGTTTTGCGGCTGGCTGCTGCTATGGAATTCCGACTCGGAAACCATGGGGAGTCATATTTAAAAATCTTAATTCGTTAGCTCCGTTACACCACTCTCTGCATCCAACTCAAATTTATGAGTTTCTCTATCTAATTTTTCTTGGCGGATTCTTACTATTCCGTTCTCATCAAAAAAATAAAGGAAAAACTTTAAAGGATGGAACTATTTTTGCAGAATATCTCCTTCTTTATTCCCTAGGAAGATTTATTATAGAATTTTTTAGAGCGGATATTCCTCTATTATGGAGCCTTACCCCAGGACATGTTCTAAGCGCCTTACTATTTATTTTTTCTCTTACTTTTCGAATAAACCTAGCTCGAAACTGAACAGTATTTTTTTAGGGCGGATTTCCAACTGGCTTGGGAGAATATTAGAAGAACGGAAGAGATAAAAAAAGCGAACGCTACTTGTTTTAGAGAAAGCAGACCAAGCAACGCTTTGGATGGGTAGGAAACCATGACTGCAATTGGAATCGCGAAAGTTAGGATAAAACGGAATAGATCTGAATAAACATCTACAGGAAATCGGCCTAAACTAGCCATGTCTCTATAGAGCCAAATTGTGGTTTCCATTTGCTGGGTGCGCACCGTAATAGAAGCAATGAGCACATGAATGGAAAAGGCAATGAGTACTCCATTGGCGCAAAGAATAAGATAGAGGAAAACCCTTCCAAGAAGCTCTCCCGCGCTTGCCGGTCCTAAAATCTTTGGCAGAATATAAAGAGTAAGAATGGTCACCGGAATTAAGGTCAAAAAATCTAGAAAATCCACCAAATTGGAAGAGATTCTAAAAAGAGGATGAACCGGCTGAATGAGATAAAAATCCATGTCCCCTTCCCGTATATCTCGACCTACCATATAGAGTCCTCTAAAAAAAATTTGCGCGGCGATATCCACCAAGTTAAAGGTAAGAAAAAAAAGAGCAGCTTCCGCTAAAGTATAGTTTGCCACACTGGGCACATGTTGGAATATGGCGCTTAAAAAAATAAAGAAGAAAACAAAGCGCACCAATTTCCCCCCCAACCAACCCAAGGAACTCCATCGGTTAGCAAACTGCATGAGGAAAGCCATATAGGCCAACCTCAACCAAAGTTCAATATATCGTTTCATTACCCCCCTTCGGCGCTGTAAGCTTCTAGTCCTTTTCTCCAAACGGTTCGGGTTAAAAATAAGAAAATTCCAATCCAAAATATTTGAACGGAAAAACCGCGCGCGCACGCTTCAAAACTAATTCTTTCTAAGAATATATTGAGAGGAAAATATAAAAGCGAAGAAAAAGGAAGCAATTCAAACGCATTTTTTAAAGCGGGAGGTAAAACATCCAGAGGGAAAAAAGCTCCGGCGGCAAATTCTAGAAAAAGTTCAAAACAAAAGCGGGGGCCCATGGATTCTGCTGTCCAAAAGGCGAGCGCCCCAACCGCGTAGGTCATTAGAAAATAAAGAATCATGGCTAAAGCTGACGCGCCTAGAAAAGCAACCACAGTCATTAAACTTTTGGGAACATAAAAAGGAATATTTAAAATGAGTAGAGCAAAACTAACCTCTAAAACAGAAGAGACTAAATGCATACATTTATCCGCCATATCCCTACAAAGACAATAGCGAATATACGAGATCGGTCGAATTAAATAGTAGGAGAGTCTTCCCATATTAATCTCCCGAAGCATTTCCCAAGTTTTATCGGAAAAAATGAGGGCGCGCAAAATGTTCATCCCCATCACATAAGTAAGCATTTGGCTTTTGGAAAAACCCAAAAGAGTCGCTCGATCGGAAAATAACGCGGTCCAAAAAGCATAAAAGGCAATCACAATCGTAATGCTCCGCGCCCTATCCATAAGGAAGGAAGCCCTATAATAGAGCTCTTGCTGAAGAGAAATCTGAAAAACTTGCCAGTATTTAGACATAGCGTCATTCCCGCGAAAGCGGGAATCTAGTCAATATTATCTTTTCTGGATTCCCGCTTTCGCGGGAATGACGAACAGGAGGTAGGGGATGACAGACCGTGTTCATGGGATTAAGCGTTCTTGAGTTTGAGATTTATCTTCTTCCGTAGGTTCCTCTGGGCGAGTTTCAATCTCTTTTAATGAACTGGTTTTAAGGAAGACGCGGCGGATAATTTCTTCGATGGGGAGTTCTTCAATGGCTAAATCAGTAAGAGAGCCTTGGGAAAACAAAGCTTGAATACGGCTGATCACTTCTTTGCGTGGAACTTCGACTCTAGCGGATTTTCCATTGATTGAGATCACAACCCCTAGTTTTTGTAATTGTTCCTGTGACAAGGGGCTGGAGGAAGAAAGGGTCACTAACTTATCGGGGGCAAAGTGGTGGACAATTTTTTCTAAACTTCCATCAAAAAGAAGTCGGCCTCCGTCTATAATCATGACCCGTTTACACAACTCTTCCACATCGCTCATGTTATGGCTGGTGAGTAAGATGGTGGCTCCTGTTTTTTCATTGTATTGATGAATAAAACCGCGCAATTTTTTTTGCATCACCAGATCCAAACCTAATGTGGGTTCATCTAGAAGCAAAACTTCCGGAGAATGAAGAAGAGCGCAGGCAAGTTCCGCTTTCATTCTTTCCCCCAAAGAAAGTTTTTTTACAGGGATATCTACCAGCTCTTTAAGATCTAAAAATTCTATGAGCTCTTCCACCCATGCGTGATAGATTTTATCTGGTATTTCATAAATTTTTTGATTGAGTTTAAAAGTTTCCCTTGCTGGCAAGTCCCACCAAAGTTGAGTGCGCTGGCCCATGACCATGGAAAACTTTTTCTGAAAGGATCTTTCCCTTTTAGATGGCACATGCCCAAGAATAGAAAGAGAACCCGAGGTTGGATAAAGAAGTCCGGAAAGAAGTTTAAGCGTGGTTGTTTTTCCAGCGCCATTGGGGCCAAGAAAACCAACTAATTCTCCTTTATTTATTTGAATGGAAAGATCTTTGACCGCGTGCACGGACTTATACTCTTTCTTAAAAAAAGAGCGTACAACTCCTCTTAAACCAGGCTGTTTAATGGAGATTTTAAACTCCTTATTCAGATTGTGAGTGCTAATAATGGGGTTCATAAAAGTTTTAAAGATTCGGCTACTTCTTTACGAGTCAATTTTCCATTGAATGTATTCAAACCTCGAGCTAAGGGGATATCTTCTTGTAATGTTCGTTCAAGACCAAGGTTTGCCAACTTTAAAACACTGGGGGTAATCGCGTTGGAAAGCGCTAGAGAAGAGCTCCGTCCATACGCTCCCGGCATGTTGGTGACACAATAGTGCAAAACCCCGCAGGAAAAATATGTGGGATGAGAATGAGTGGTAGGTTTAGAAGTCTCGGATACCCCTCCCTGATCAATGCAGACATCCACTAACACCGTTCCGGGACGAGCCTGTTTCAACATTTTTTTTGTGATTAGTTTAGGAGCTTTGGCTCCGGGATTTAAAACCGCGCCAACAATAAGATCGCTTTGGCGAATAGCTGTCTCTATATTTTCTGGAGAAGATTTTAGGTAAGAAACATTCTTTGGCAACCGCTCACTTAATATTTTTAATCTTTCTTCTCTGTGGTCAATAACAATGACATCGCAACCAAAAGCGCTGGCAAGTTTAGCCGCGTTTTCGCCCACAGTTCCCCCGCCCAATATCACCACGCGACCTAAAGAAACATTGGCAATTTGCGCCAGAAGAATGCCCGACCCCCCCTGCGGAGTAGCTAAACAGTGCGCCCCCACCAACACCGCCATTTTTCCGGCAACTTCCGACATGGGTTCTAAAAGAGGAAGTCTTCCATCCTCATTTTGTACGGTTTCAAATGCTATCGCGGTCGTTTTAGATTTAAGTAAGCTTCTAGTTAGAGCTAGATTAGCTGCTAAATGGAGGTAGCAAAAAAGGATTTTATTGGGAGAAAAAAATTTTCTCTCTTCTGCTTGAGGTTCCTTAACTTTAATAATGAGTTGGGATTCTTGCCACAGGCGAGATGGGGAGGAAATAATATTCGCGCCCGCTTTTTTATACTCTTCATCAAAAAAACCGGCTAGTTTTCCAGCGGATTTTCCTACGAGAACCGTATGTCCTTGAGTTTTTAGAGTTTGCGCGGTGGAAGGAGTTAGGGCAACTCTAGACTCCCCATTCTTAATTTCTTTTGGGATCCCTAGAATCATTCGCTGGCGAGCTTGCCGCCAAAGGACCAAGAAGATTTGGGAGGCTCTTCAAAAACAATCCAGGTATGTTCTGGAGTGACTTTGCAATGTTTCATAATCGCTTGGGCAATATCGTTCGCTAAAGCTTTTTTTACTTCTTCACTTCGGGGCATCATGGTGACTCGTACAAATGGCATAAGGGCTCCTTATATCTCCAATCCTTCCTCTTTAATGACTCTTAAAATTTCGGCTACGGCTCTGGCTTCGGCTACACAGCCGCGGGGATTGTGTGGGGAATTTCCGTCGAACATTTCCGAAATAGAACCTAACCCAGCGTCGGAAAGGTGGGCCACAAAGGGGGTGAGTAAGTGAGTGGCTTGTTCCTTATTTTTTTGTTCGCGGCCATAAGTTTTAAAATAGGCTGTTAAAAAAGCGCCCAACAAAAAGGGAAGCACCGTTCCATTGTGAGTCGCGGAAATTCTGGTTTTTTCATCCCCTTTATGAATGCCATGGAAATGCGGCTCCCGCGGGGAAAGTGTCCGCAGGCCTAAGGAGGTATACAAATGTTGCCAAGCTCCTTCCATAACCGCTTTAAATTTATCTGCCTCTAATATTTCATACGGCAAACTAATGGCGTAGAGGGCGTTGGGTCGAATAGAACCTTCGCGCGCGTTCCCATCGATCACATCATAAAGATAATTGGTCTGGGAATTCCAAAAAAGCATATTAAAACTTTCCCGAACCCGTTTAGCCAAATTGGAGTAGTGGGGGTCTGTCCCCCCCACTTTAAGAGAAATTTCTGAATAAAATTGAAGAGCATTATACCAAAGCGCCTGGACTTCCACAGGTTTTCCTTTGCGGGGAGTGGCCAGCCACTCTTTAACTTTTCCATTCATCCAAGTTAAAGGATTTTTATTAGAACTTCCCGTAATTAATCCATCCAAATCCATTCTAATTTCCATTTGCACTTGAAGATCTGAAATCACAATTCCTTCTTGATACGCCTGTAAAATTTTTTCTATGGACCCCTTTAGTTCTTTTATGAAATCCAAATCTTTAGTGGCTTCCCAATATTTTTGAACAGCATAAATAAACCAAAGAGGAGTATCCATCTCAAGGTAATAAGAACTGGAACGATTGCCATTCATATAGAATCTCTGTGGGAGTAACCCTTTCAATATAAGTTTGGAGCAATCATTCAAAATGGATCTAGCCTCTTCAAATCGTCCCGTAGCCAAAGTGATCCCAGGAAGACTAATTAAAGATTCCCGAATAGAATCTTCCTGCCAAGGGTACCCGGCAATAATTCTAGTTCCCTGCGGAGTTTGAATTAAAAATTGATCGGCGGCAATAGCGCAGCGTTGAGCCAAAGGAGTTTGTAAAGGAAAATCCTTTAAAGTTTCTCGTCTTAAAAAGAGTTCATGTTCTAACCAAGGATTAATGTGAATGGAAGGCTGCTTTTCTTTAGAAAAAACCAAAGCCACTTCTTGACCTGCCTGAAGTTCCGCTAAAATTAAACAAGGGCTATAGAGATCTTCTTGATATTGAATCTCTTCTTCCTCTTGCGCGTAAAGCAAATTATTGTACCAGTACCCTTCTGGATAAATTTTAAAGCTTCCTTTATTTGTGGAAGGTTCGGAAACTACGGCTGTATAAAAATCCGGCTGGCCTTGTACGGAGCAATGGATAAGATTATCTTCAATTTGAATCGCGTTTTGGAAACGATGATCTTGCCGACTTAAAGAATCGTGATCTCGGCAGGAAAAAAAGGGACGCAAAATTAACTTAACCGAAGGTCCCATTAAATGTTTATAGATAACAACAGCGGTCTCTTCCCCCGTGCGTAAAAATATTTTTTTCTCTATCTTAAGATCGTCGATAGAAATCACCCAGCGTGGGATGGGGTCGTAGGTAAAACTTTCTAAAGAAAGGTACCCTTGAGGAGAAATAGTTCCGGGATATTCTTGACAAGAACAGTCTACGCGGCGACCATGAATTAAAACGGACTCTTCTACGCGATTGACCAAGACAGACCGACGCAAATTTGGGCTGGAGGTGGTCACAAAAAGTCCGTGATACCGTCGAGTATTCGCGCCCAATATGGTCCCCATAGCATAGGATCCCAAACCATTGGTTTCTAACCACTCTTTGGTGATCCCTGTTTCTATCTGGTTTAAAATATGGCGGCCAAATGCAAGAACAGGTGCGTACATAAAATTTATCTGGATTTCAAAACTTTTTGGACCGTGACCCCAATTTCCGTAGGTGAGGGAGCAATGTGAACTCCCATGGATTTTAGAAATGTAATTTTGCTTTGGGCCGTCTCTTTACTTCCACCCTCGATAATAGCGCCAGCATGCCCCATCCTTTTCCCTTCTGGCGCTGTTTTCCCGGCAATAAAACTGATTAAAGGTTTGGTCATATGTTCTTTAAAATAAAGGGCAGCTTCTTCCTCTTGCGATCCGCCAATTTCTCCAATTAAAAGAACCATTTCCGTTTCCGGATCTTTTTCAAATAACTCTACAATTTCAGTAAACCCACTGCCCAAAATGGGATCCCCGCCAATACCAACGACGGTGGTTTGCCCAATCTCCAATTGAGTGAGCTGCCAAACCGCTTCGTAAGTGAGTGTGCCAGAGCGAGAAACAACCCCGACCTGACCTTTCGTTCTCAAAGCGCTGGTTCTTCTATGAATAGAACCGGGCATAATTCCAATCTTACATTCTTCCGGTGTAATGATTCCAGGACAGTTAGGACCAATCAACCAAACTTTTCCACTATTTAGTTCAATTTGTTTTAATTTTTCTTTAACACGAATCATATCCAAAACAGGGATCCCTTCCGTAATACAAACAATTACTTTAACTCCAGTGAAGGCCGCTTCCAATATGGCATCGGCGGCAAAAGGGGCGGGAACATAAATCATAGAAGCTTCTGCCCCGGTCTTTTGAACTGCTTCTCTTACCGTATTGAATATAGGAACATCCTCTAGAAATGTTCCCCCTTTTCCAGGAGAAACACCGCCCACAATTTTTGTCCCGTACTCTTTGCAAGCGCCCGTATGATAGGAACCCGCTTCTCCAGTAATCCCTTGGGTGATGACCCGTGTGTTTTTATCGATCAAAATACTCATGAAAATGTAGGGGTTGGAACTCCACAAGCAAGTTCCACTGCTTTTTGCGCCGCGTCTTTAAGCTCTTTTATACTGACAATGTTAAGACGGGATTGAGTGAGCAACCGTAACCCCTCTTCGGCTCTGTTTCCTTCCAGCCGAACCACCAAAGGAACCGTAAGGTTCACTTCTTTTACCGCGGCAATAATCCCTTCCGCAACTAAATCGCACTTCATAATGCCGCCAAATATATTCACTAAAATGGTCTTCACATTTTTATCGGAAAGAATAATTTTAAACGCTTTAGTTACTTGAGCTAAGTTGGCTCCGCCTCCCACATCTAGGAAGTTGGCGGGATCCCCGCCACATTGCTTTATTAAATCCATGGTAGCCATTGCCAACCCTGCCCCATTTACCAAACAGCCAATATTTCCCTTCAAAGCGATATAAGAAATGCCGGCTCTTTTTGCCTGTTGCTCTAAAGCGCTGCCGCCCGATTCCATAATCTTTAATTCCGGATGACGGAAAAGCGCGTTATCATCTAAAATAATTTTTGCGTCTAAAGCGATCAGTTGATCTTCCGAGGTCACAGCCAAAGGATTAATTTCCAAAAGGGAACAATCTAGATTGAGAAAGGCTTGCGCGCAATTTTTAAAAAACTGAATTCTTTCTTGATTTAGTTTGGAGTCTGTAGAATAGAGTCCTAGTGTAAATAAAAGACTTCTTGCTTGGTAAGTTTCCAAACCCGACATGGGATCAATTTCCAACTTCGCGATCGATTCGGGAGAACTTTGAGCCAACTCTTCGACTTCCACTCCCCCTTTAGCGATCGCAATTAAAATGGGCATTCCTTTTTTTCTATCGATCGCGATGGAGGTATAAAGCTCTCGTTTAATTTCTACGGTCTTTTCTACTAATACTCTTCGAACTAAAATTCCTTCCGCGCCTGTTTGAGCTGTCACCAACTTTTTACCGAGAAGACTTTGAACCGCCTCCCTAGCCTGCGCCGGGGTTTTTACAAGCAGAATTCCCCCTGCTTTTCCTCGTCCCCCCGTTTGCACCTGGGCTTTAATCACCCAAGGAGCCGGTCCGCACCGCCTTAAAGCGTTAGAAATATCTTCACCTTGAGTCAGCACCCCCCCATTGGGAGGCACGGGAATCTGATAACGAGCCAAAAGCTCTTTAGCCTGAAATTCTTCTAGTTTCATTTGAACCGGTAATTCTACTAAATAGATCTTTCCAGATACAAACAAAATTCTCTTGACAAAGGGAATGGAATTCTGTTAATGTAATGGCAGTTTCTCTTATCGAGAGTGGGGGAGGGAACGAGCCCGAAGAGCCCACGGCAACTACCTGTAAGATTTTTACGGATGAGTGCTAATGCCGGATCCCGATTTATCGGGATAACGATGAGAGGAGAAAATGAATCCCTCACAGGAATTTCTCCTTGAGGGAATTTTTATTTAATAGGATGCCGACCATGGAAAAGATTAAAGGTTTGAAATGTAAAGAGTGCGGAGAAAAAAGTCCCGCCGTTGCCAAGCATGTTTGTGAATTTTGTTTTGGCCCACTGGAAGTGGACTATAATTACGATTTTATTCGCACCCAAATTAGTAAAGAGATTATATCCCAACGCCCTCACACCCTTTGGAGATATTGGGAACTCCTTCCAGTAGAGAAGCGGGAAGTTCTGACCTTACATGAAGGTTTTACGCCTCTTTGGAAATCTAGAAATTTAGGAAAATATTTAGGCCTTAAAAATCTTTACATTAAAAATGACTCGGTCAATCCCACATTTTCTTTTAAAGATCGTGTTGTTTCTGTCGCCTTAAGCCGCAGCCGAGAGTTGGGATTTAATGTCGTGGCTTGCGCTTCTACGGGAAATTTAGCCGGGGCAGTAGCCGCCTATGGAGCCGTGGGCCAGTTTAAAACTTTTGTTTTTATTCCAGCAGATTTGGAAGCGGGGAAAATTGTGGGGGCTGGGATTTATAACCCTATTATAGTTGGAGTTAAAGGAAACTACGATGAAGTGAACCGACTCTGCGCGGAAGTGGCCGATATTTTCCCTTGGGCGTTTGTGAATGTGAATATTCGCCCCTACTATGCCGAAGGTTCTAAAACTCTCGGATTTGAAGTGGCAGAACAGTTAGGCTGGCGAGCTCCCGACCATGTAGTGGTTCCTGTCGCTTCTGGATCTCTTCTAACCAAAATTCATAAGGGGCTTTCAGAATTTCATCAATTTGGATTTATTCCTGAACTTCATACCAAAATATCTGCCGCTCAAGCGCAAGGCTGCTCCCCAGTGGTCACAGCGATAAAAGAAAAATCCGATATTATTAAACCAGTGGTACCACACACCATCGCAAAATCTATTGCGATAGGAAATCCTGCAGATGGATATTATGCCGCCGAAACCGTAAAAAAGACAAAGGGATATGGTGAAACTGCAACCGATGAGGAAATTATTGAAGGAATTCAACTTCTGGCTCAAAAGGAAGGAGTTTTTACGGAAACTGCAGGAGGAACGACCATTGCCGTGTTGAAAAAGCTGGTTGAATCTGGTAAGATTTCCGCGGACGAACTGGTTGTGGCTTACATTACTGGAAATGGTTTTAAAACGCAAGAATGCGTGGAAGGAAAAGTGTCTAAACCTTATGTAATCTCCGCCCAATTAAATGAGTTTCGTTCTCTATATGAAAACCTGGTACAAAATAACATAGTTAAAGTACCGGCATAGAGTTTAGATTTTTTAAGGGAGGCCTTTAATGGCATCAAAAATTAGAATTCCAGCGCCTTTGCGCAAACTCACTAAGGACCTTGCGGTGGTCGACTCCAATGGAGCAACCATTCAAGACATATTAGCCGACTTAGAAAAAAATTACCCCGGGATTAAAGAGCGCATTTGCGATGAAACAGGGCAAGTACGCCGTTTTATTAACATATTCGTAAATGGAGAGGATATCCGCTTTAAAGATGGGATTAAAACCAAAGTAGAAAAGGATTCCGAAGTCAGCATTATTCCCGCCATTGCCGGTGGATTGTGAAAGAAGCCATTGACCTTATCTTCCCCAAGAATCTCATTCGCGAACCTATTGTTTACAACATGTGCCGGGAAGTTCCCGTTATATTCAACATTCGACGCGCGAAAGTAACGGAAAAAGTAGGGGAAATTGTACTGGAACTGGAAGGTTCCCAAGAAGAGATTACCCAAGCGAAAGAGTGGTTAAAAACCCACGGCATTAAGGTTCAACCCATTACTCACGACACAATTGAGGGGTGAACCCCTTCCTCACTCCATATTACAATGGATGAAGAAATCCAGTGGATGTTGGACGCAAAATCTGGAGACTCTGCCAGCTTTGAAAAAATAATAGACCGCTACCAGAAACCTTTCTACAACTTTTTCTACCGTTTCTTAGGAAATGCGTCTTCCGCGGAAGATGCCACACAAACGCTCTTTCTCCAAATCTACTCCGCGCTCCCCCGCTACAAACCAACGGCCAACCTACGAACTTACTTGTACCGCAGCGCTAAAAATTTAGCGATCAATTTATCTAGAAGAAATACATTTTTAAGTTTTTTTAGTTTGGACGACTCTGAAAACCCAATTAATATAAGTGATTCGCCAGATAAAAGACCAGAAAAAATTTTAGAAAATATGGAAACGGTTCAACAGGTGCAAGAGGCGCTGCAATCTTTGCCTAGCCGCCAAAGAATAGCCATTATTTATCAATATTTTGAAGATTGTTCAGTCACAGAAATCGGAGACCGAATGGAAATTTCCACCCCAGCAGTGGAATCCCTTTTATTTAGAGCTCGAACAACCCTAAAAGAAAAGTTATCACAAATATGAAACTAATATTTTTAACATTAATACTTGGGGTTTTAATCCCACTTCCAACTTTTGCCCAAGAAAAGGGGGAGGATATTCCCAACCGCTGGGCTCTTTTACTGGTTCCTACGGAAGAGACTTTGCAAGAAGGGAGTTGGATTAAAAGTTTGGAACAATTTAAAAAAATTAAGGCGACTGTGGCCTTAAACGATACTCAATTAAAAAGAATCTCTGAATTTCGGTTGCGGACTGTAGAGCTTATGAATGAAGGGAGATTGGAACTCGCCCTTACTTTATCTTCAAGTTCAGTTTCGAAAACTACATTAGAAGACACTAAAACCATTTTTAAAAATTTCTGCGGAGAATTCCCCAAAGGATTTGTACCAGAAAAAGGAGTTTTAGATGAGGACTCTGACGAAATCTTAAGAGATGCGGATTTCTCTTGGATTTTGAACTCACCCCCATCTAAAAAGCCAAAAGATCGTGAGCCACCACAAGTTTTTATATGGGAAGAGAGCAGTTCCCCTTGGAGTTTAAACGAAATTTTAGGAGAGACAACCAAATATCTGGCGAATTCTAAAAAACAAGAAATTTTTCTTGTTAAAGATTTAGGGGAAAGTGAAATTGAGGGGCAACCGTGGAACTTACTAAAAAGCAGTAGTTCAACTGTTCTTACCAATCAAGGTCAAGAAAATTTTCTAAAAGTACAAATTAAATCTGAACGCTCTCCAGAAAGTTTGGAATTTACTCAAATAGAAAATCAATCTTCCCCAGATCTATTTTTACAGGGACTGCGGATCAAGAGCTCCTTAAATAATGTTGAAAACGGAATGGTTTCTTATCAACTCCTTTTTAAAGAGGGGGCTCAAGATAAAACAGATCAAATTCATCTCTATATTGATTTAAATCATCGTAGTGGGGCAGGGAGAATTTCGCTTGTAGAAAAAAGTAACACGGCAGTTCCCCCCGAGGACGCGTGGGAATACGAAATCTTTTGCGAAAAACTTTCACCCACCCAATGGAATTGTCAACTTTTAAGCGCTCGCCAGTCCCGCCCATTGTTTGTCACATTGGGCATATTGTCTCAAGATAAAAATTCCTTGGAAATTCAAATTCCAAAAAAACTGCTAGGAAGGGATCCTTTGCGATGGGGATACTTAGTTTGTATAATTGATTCGGATTTCCACATTCAAGATTTTTTAAGTTCTCTCGAGAAAAAAGGAGAAGCGTTACAAAAACTAAAGGAAATTTCAAACTTAAATGAGGACATTCTCCTTCTTCCTATGATGCGTTCCGAGTAAACAAATGTCTAGAAAGTCATTACTGCTAATTTTTCTCGCATCCTTTATATTGTACTGGGGGGTTAAGAACGAAAAATTAACCATTAGTTTAACCCCCGCCGCGTTTTGGCCCACAAAAAATATTCCAGAAAAAGAGCTGGTGGAAGTGCATCCAGCAGTTTTAAATCTACAAGAATCCTTTTCTCGTGTCGCGGAAACCGTTAAACCTG
>Ga0209515_10004249_pt1 | contig 19553 bp, 19 predicted proteins | sample Subgroupgradi54m_FD_187454 | JGI IMG/M metagenome (GOLD analysis project Ga0209515, IMG submission 187454) | Subsurface groundwater microbial communities from S. Glens Falls, New York, USA - GMW60B uncontaminated upgradient, 5.4 m (SPAdes)... ...
GGCTTTTTCAAGGTCTGATTCTGAAAATTCAAGAGGAGGAAGGTCTTTAAGGTCAAGGTTAGTGCCAAATACGGCTTTGACCTGTTCGTGATCGTAGACATTTCCTTCTCCAAGGATCAGGCGGGCTTCTTTGAGCTTTGCTTCAAGGATGTAGTCATGGGCTTCAGGAGGAAGGGTGCCGGTTTCTCTGATGTGGTTCATTTGGAGGAGGAGGGCGTGGAGACGATGGAGGTCGGCGGTGGAGATCGTGGTGTTGTCTTTGAGTTGGGCTTTGAGTCCGCCCGCGTCATTAAAGATGATGTTGTAGGGACGCAAAAGATCCTGTGTTTGGTTTAACAGGTTGCGCTCGTATGAGGCGACGCGAGGAGTGAGGTCGAGGCGGGAGATGGAGGAGGTGGCGTCGGGATTGGAAGAGTGGGGTTTTTCGGACATATTCGTTGTTCGCAAGGTTCGGGAAGGTTCGCTGTTCGGTTCCCATCTCACATCTGAGCTATGGACAGTTCTTCGTACATAGCTCAGCTGTGTGCTGTGGACGCTGGGGACATACCGTGACGATTCTCACTTTTCCCGTAGGTACGAAAAAATGAGAATCGGGGTATATGGCACGTTAATCTTAAATCTTTAATCTCGAGATACTGGATGTGTAACTTCGTGTGACGTCAAAAAATCCATTTCCAAAATGCGATCCACACGAAAGCGGCGGACGTCGCCGCGGGTGTGACAAAACGCTTCGACGCCCAGATATTTTTTATCATTGTATTCCATGTCACCGATCGCGCGCGGATCGATCACGCGCGTGGTTTTTTCATCGTTTGCTTTCAAATACACGATTTCGAGTGCGCGCCCCGCACGAATCGCCTCCTCAATCATCACCACCTTATCTTTTTTCGGCACCCGTTCCTCGGATAAATGGTACTGGTATTTTGTGACAAATTCAACCACCTTGCGATCAATGAAAATATGGCGTCGTAAAATGGGTTTTTTGAGAATCAGTCCCTCAAGCGACGTGCATCGCGAAAGTGCGACATAGGTTTGCCCGTGCGCAAACGCCCCGCGCCCCATGTCAATCACCACTTTGTCAAAAGTTTTGCCCTGACTTTTGTGAATGGTCACGGCCCACGCCAACTTCAAAGGATATTGAGTGAACGTGCCGGCGCTCTCGGTACGCAGAGCGCGCGTGTCCTCATCAAACATATACGAAAAAAGTTCCCACGTGTGCGGTAAAACATCAATCTGTCTGCCATCGGGAAACAGAACCGTGATACTGTCGGGAATCCCCTCTTCGCCCGTCTCGATCCCTACCACTTTACCCACGCTTCCATTGACAAAACGGCGTTCACTATCATTGCATACCATCATGACCTGACTTCCTTTTTTAATCGTAAGCACGTTATCCGTGGGCAGTTGACCGTTTGTAAACTCGCCACCGAGCTCGGCTTCGTAGCGAAATGATTTCCCGCGCAGTTCGGCAAGACGCTCCTCATTTATTTTTTGCGCTTCGGCATTCGTGGGTGTGAGCGTGATAAACATTTCATCCGCAGGCGGCAGAAAGGCGGGACGCGTGCGCACATTCAAATCGATCAAATGCTCGTCGGTAACCGTATTGTTGCGGATCGCGTTCAAAATATGTATGAACCGCTCATCTTTTTGACGATAGATTTTTTCAAGTTCCACAAACGCCATGGAAAAGTTTTGCAATACAAACGAAGAAAAAAAGTAACTCGTCGGATACAGTGCGGCGAACGCTTCTTTTTCATCTCCCGTGACCACCGGCGGCAGTTGATAAAGATCGCCGATGAAAATCATCTGCACGCCGCCAAAAGGCAGTTCTCGACTGCCGCGCATCGTGCGCAAAAAAATATCAACGCAATCGAGCACATCGGCGCGCACCATCGAGACCTCGTCAATGATAATCGTCGCAACCGCACGATATCGTTTCAGTTTTTCAGCATCATCGCTTTTCAAGATTTGATAGGCGCGTTTTTTTGCTTTTTCGATCGTAATGTCGGGTTTGAAACCAAAAAAAGAATGAATGGTTTGCCCCTTCACATTGAGTGCGGCAACGCCGGTGGGCGCCAAAATCACCACCTGTTTTGCGGTGTGCGCGCGAAAATAATCAAGAAGGGTTGATTTGCCGGTCCCCGCTTTACCCGTCACAAAAATATTCTGTGACGTATCCTCCATGAGACCCAGCGCATTTTTAAACTGTTCGTTCAGTTCTATGTCGGCAATCTTTTTTTCTTTAGTTTTCAGCATATACTAAGGATGTGAAACCGCGTTAGTTTGCTCTCTGCCTGAAGAGAGTTTTGAAACAGTGCAATGCGACCACAGACCGCGATTCTTTATGCGCGCTTCGATTTCAAGATCCTTGAATTCCTGTTTTTTTGAATTATCCGGCGCGTAGGGATACGCAAACGCAAAACCGTTTTTAACAAGCGCGGCATTGATAAAGGTGCCGTCGGCAAGATACACGAATCCAAGCCATCGGCCATATTTATCACGATCGGAAACATCTTTATAAACAGTGACCGCCTTGCCCTCAACCAATTTTTTGTTTTCCTCTGCGGCTTCCGCGGCAAAACACTGCACTGGTTTACGCTTATCAAACTCTTCGGGTGTATCAATACCAATATAACGCAGACGATCACCATTCACGAGTTCAATGGTGTCACCATCAATCACACGCGCCACGGTGATCGGTTTTTCGTACTCGGTTTTCACGGAGTAATCATAAGGAACACCGCTTCCGTGAGTAGTATTCACAACCCACGAACGCGCCTGCGGATTGCGAACGGCAAAAACTATCGCAAAAGCGACGACACCTAATCCAATGCCGATCAAAAATCTTTTGTACATACTATCTTCTATACTACCATGTTCAGAACAGCACTACAACAAAGCACTCCGTTGTTCCCATGGATGCGCACCGTGACCAAAATGACCATAGGTTGCCGTGGCGCGATAGAGAGGACGGCGCAGCATAAGACGTTCGATGATGGCCGCGGGACGAAAATCAAAATTATTTTTCACGAGTTCTGCGAGGCTTTCACCTTTTTCGTTTATCGCGTGGGTCATGAGTGGCTCCGCGCGACCAATCGCGTACGCAACCGATACAAGACACGCATGCGCAAAACCGTGCGCCACGATATTTTTTGCAACGAAGCGACACATATACGCGGCCGAACGATCAACCTTGGTCGGATCTTTTCCGGAAAACGCGCCGCCTCCGTGAGGAGCGAGCCCGCCATACGTATCAACCATTATTTTGCGCCCCGTAAGTCCGGTGTCCGCATCAAACCCACCACGCACAAACACTCCCGTCGGATTTACCAAAACCTCAACGTCTCCTTTTAACAATTTAGTCAAATTGTTAAAAGGTAAAATAAGTTCACGAACAATATCAGCACGTATTTCGTCTTGCGAAATTTCTGGATTATGTTGCGCGCTCACGAGAATTGTCTTCACGCGATCCCCTTCCATCGTCACTTGTGTTTTTCCATCAGGATACAGCCACGATATCTTTCCGCTTTTTCGCAAACCATCAAGACCACACGTCAAATTATGTGCGAGCACCAAACCGTGCGGCAAAAACTCCGGCGTCTCGTCGCACGCGAAGCCATACATGATTCCTTGATCACCGGCACCGCCCGTGTCTACTCCTTGCGCAATATCGCGCGATTGCTCCACGACATTTGTTATCACACGCAACTCGTCCGTGTAACCGATATCACGATATACGCGCCGCGCCACCGCTTCGTAGTCAACGTGCGCCTGCGTTGTCACCTCGCCCCCAATCACGAGAAGTCCGTGACCGCCAAACGTTTCGACGGCCACGCGACTCATCGAATCCTGTGCGAGACACTCATCCAAAATCGCATCAGAAATCTGATCACACACTTTGTCAGGATGCCCCGCGGTCACGCTTTCGACGGTGTATACTTTAGAAATATGAAACATAAAAAAAATTCTTTCCCGCGCGAAAAGAATACTTTCCGTTTTCACTTTGATACTGTACAGTATCAAAGTGCGGCGTATCTTTCCCACGAGGGGCGAGATGAGGCACCGTTCCCCAAAGGGCGGTTGCCGGCAGGTCATAGGGCTCGATCCCTCACTGCGCTCTTGATAACTCTAAATTGTATTTTCAGTATATCACAAAGGTAAAAATAAAAAAAGCCCGCTTATAAAGCAGGCAGAGACGATCGTTAAAAACGACGACGCCGGATACTGATGAAACCGGAAATCCCAAAATATTCAGGACCGCGGAAAAAGCTACCAGTCCCAGGAATGGGTGCGCCTACCTGAAATGATATTGGCACCTCTTCACCGGGTTCCAACTTTCCACCAAGTTCAATTGACGCCACGAGAGCATTGGATGCACCACTCGCCAAAGTCCGTGCGGCATCGCACACACCTTCGACAGCCGCGATGCGCATGCGACCGCGTTCGATGCGATGTAACATGGCAAGAGCAGTATCAGACTGCTCACGCGCAAGTTCAGCAAGAACCTCAACATTGCTCCGTGGTCGTGGCATAAAACTACCGTACCGAATCATACCGACAGGCGCATTGGCAAAGAGCGAAACACGGTCATCGTCGTCATTCATGAGTCACCTCCATTCAACGGTTTATCTTGAAATTAACGATCACTTCATAATCAGGACCAAGACGTTGTTCAAGATCACGTTGTATACGATTCGATGTGCGCGCAAGGTCACGCAAAATTTCGCGAGATGTTGGCCCCTCATAATCATTCTGTGTGACACTATGCCGCAATGAAAGGTCACACGAAGTCTCACGAGACGTTGATTCATCACGATCATTCTGTGCGATGCGTTGACGCAACAACTGAATGGCAAAGAAAAACCCAAAGAGAGACACCAGCAACATTGTGGTTTGATCCATCAGCATACCTCCCTTTTAAGCATACCTTATATAAAGTTCATCTGTCAAGCATCTCTTGAGGTTGCACCTCCCGAGGTGCAACCTCAAGGTTCGTGTTGTAAAACCCTTTGATGCCGTATCCGATCCGTTTGATCTGCACACCCCTTGGTTCTCCAAGGAGTGTGCAATATGTATCTTAACTTATGCAGATCATAATCCTTCTTGCAGTAATAAAAAACCCCCGCAAAGACGGAGGTGGGTGACTCTCAATTCCCTTGAAGCGTGGCGATCATGAGACGAATGAACGCACGCGCTCGAGCGTCGTTAATGTTCCAACGCGGACGACCATTATCACGACTCCGATAGGATCGTTCCACGAATACGTGCGCCTGCTCGCCAACCTTGCCAAAACGATGCCACTCTTCTTCACCGTCACTCACCACGTTCAACGTGTGTTCTGTCGCCGTAGTGACAAGATTGATTCGTGTCAAACTTCCGCTTCGTTTGAGTCGCATAAGAAATTCTGTCGGCGCCTCGGGGCCAAAAACCGTATTTCTCTTGTAGGTGATGTTCAGATCAAGAGAAAAGGGAGCATGCACCCATCGTGTTCGTGCACCAAACGGTTTTGGCATCTCATGGGTGGGACGCACGGGCATCGCCGCGAGTACTGATGGATTGCCGAGCACTTCTGTGTGCTGTTTAAGAAACCGGTGCCACGCGGACACATTCACGATGATCCTCCTTTCGTCCATTTTTTGGAGATGATGCAGATGGCGGTACACGCAAGGTAAAGAAAAATGGTGCGAGACGCGAGGGTACACGCCAGCGGGCCGCCACTTTCGCGAGTGCGCACTTTCTCACGAGTTGAACCCATGCGCGAGTGCGTCCCGTGAGCTGTGCAATAAATTGCTGATTGCGAAACGGATGGCGAACGCCGTAAAAATACGCAAGCACCATGTGTTCATCGCTCGTGAGCTTCGTGCGTGGCAATCGTTTCGTCAACCATTTACCTATGCGTGCCCGCTCCGAAATAAGACCACCGGTTTGAAGAGCGGCGCTCCGCGGAAGACCACACACACCACGTGCATAGGTGACATGGTGGACGGGGCATCCCACTATCTCCGCAATCATCACATTGGTATATCCTTTTGTGACGCGCGGCGTGAGCCATGCGACATTCAAAAAAGTGCGCTCTTTTTGATCATCACGAGGAGGTACCTTGATACCGAATCGCCCCATCCACTCTTCAATCGTTTGAACACTCACCCGTGATCGCGCGGCCACCTCTTTCGTTGATAATTTTTTTACTTCAATCATCGTGCGCAACCATGTTTCATGCGCATGGGTGCGACGCGCGCGGCCCGAAAGACGACGACCATGACGGGTGAGTCCCAAACGGAATCGCCACTTCACAAGAGTCGGTCGACTTTTTCCGACGGCGACCGCCATCTCATGAATCGTTCGCCCACGTCGCATCTGCTTTTCATGCCACGCACGATTCGCATACGTTCGTAACGCAATTTCTGAAAGAACACTACCTCTACCATTCGTTATTTTTTCGTTGGTCATGATTTCCTCTCTGTGTGATGCACGATAACATGATGCGAAGGTGAGGTCAAGCAATGATAGAGCCCCCCTCTTAGGCTAAGAGGGTGCAGACGTTCTCCCCCTTAGGGTGGCGTCGCTTCGCTCCTTGCCTCGCGTCGCCCCTCTGCGCTCCGACTTCGAGGGACAAGTCGTTCGGAAGTCCCAAAGCTGTGACGCTTTGTGACTTCGCTCACTCCTAGCGAGGTAAGGGGGAGACGTAAAACTTGAGGGGGTTATGCAGAGAACATAATCGGACGTAGCAAGCTACGAGGTATTAAACTAAAAGAGAATAAAAAAACCTCGCACGACGAATTCGTATGAGGTTCACGAAAAGAGAAACGCTTAATCAAAAATCTGTCAATGTTGCACATACTTAACATACCAACATTCTCAAGTATGTTGGTATGTTGTTTTATAAAAATCTCATTGAGGCTCACGGGGGTTGACACGTGTACTCAACGTAGGTATGCTCAAAGTGTCCTGCGATCTTCCGTATTACCGCGGCTGCTGAAACCACGCTAACTATGGAGGATTTCATGGACATGGAAATCGAATGTGACTGCGGAAATCCCGCGTGTCACGCACGGACCGAATTTCGAAAGGGGTATGTCCATATCGGACACCCCGACGGACACGAAGAAGTGCGCTGGGATTGGTTCTACATTTTTTCGGTGGATCATGACGATGGCGAACCGAAGTCTCGGATCGTCGAAGTCATGGCGCCACCCCGCGAGGCGCGCGCGCTCATGTGGTTTCTCATCACAAACTACATGCCGGGCATCTCGTGGTGCGTCTCAAAGTTTTATCGTGTGCGGTGGGAGGTCATGGATTTCGCCTATCGCGTCAGGCGAAAACTCCGTAAACCGAACGCCGCGAAAACGAACGTCTAATCATCACCCGTCCCGCCGATCGGCGACGGGATTTTTTTATCCGACCATAAAATGAACTACCCCGCAGCAAGCTGACGGGGTATCAGTTCGCTTTTAAAAAATCTACATATTTGCCAACGCCTTAAATATACGTGTCCATTGTTTTATATCGGTCATATAACGTTAGTATAAGCCTTTTAACAATTTAGTCAAATTGTTAAAAGGTGGGATTGTGTATAGATGTCTATGTTGATACCTATGTTGATACCTTGCCTGTGGATAGGAGCTGTGCTATTATGACCCCAACATTCCGGGGTAGCTCAGCGGCAGAGCAACTCGCTGTTAACGAGTGGGTCGTGGGTTCGATCCCCACCCCCGGAGCCAAAAATACTTTTTGCAAAACAAGAAGTATTTTTAAATAGTAAAAGTGGGGATCGAAGGGTACACTCGGCGAGTGAACTGCTTCACTCGCCGAGTGACCCGGGTTCCGGAGGAGATGCACGCCATGTCACGTAGTGACGAGAGCGTGCATCGGGGGAGGAGGATCCCCACCCCCGGAGCCAAAAAACCACATCTTTCGATGTGGTTTTTTTATGTTGACACCTTCCGCAAAGTGTGGTTTAGTGAGGATATGGTTGATCTTTGTTTCCAAACATCATTCTTATCGCGAGGTGAATCATGATAATCGGGATTGGCTTGGTAATTATCTCCGTGTTTGCGGTTGGTTTTCGTTTGGGGCACCGATGGAGTAATGCGCGGGAAGAAAAAATTGAGGTTGTTCCCCCACTGATGCCACCGGCTCCACCTCGCGCAGTGCGTAGGGAACCCACAGCTCCACTCGTGCGTGACAATATACAACAAGAGGCACAGGCCATGCGCATGCTTTCACGGGCAATGTATCGCGAGCTCAAGCAACGTGGGTATGGCGAACGGGAATTCGTTGCATTGGCCACCGAACTTGTTCAGCAAGCACACGCCGAATTGAGTGAACAAAAAATGGCTTCATCCGGCGGACGCAAAGTCTAGTCATCGCATGAAAGGAGGGACATCATGGCTTTCCGTAAATTGAGTCACGAGGCAACACTGCGCGTCCTAGAGCTTGGAAAAAAGAAGTATCGTCCGCCCGAAATTGTTGCACTCAAAGAAAAAATTGACGCCGAAACACGTGCCGCCGAAATAACTGCGTCAATCACCGGCACCGTTGACACGTCAAAAATTTACGAAATCGTTCGACTAAAAGTCGAACTCGACAATCTCTACGCTCGATGGGCCGAAGGAAAACTCTGATCAAAGACGCTTGATAGAATGATCAAAGGATGGTATCTTCAAAGAAGCAACCCGAACCAAGGAGGTCATCATGAAAAGAATTGCGGCCGTTGGCATACTCGCATTCAGTATCACTCTGGTCGTCGCTCGCTACGTGCATCTGAAACAAGACATCCGCGCGTATAACGACGTACATGCCGCGCTTCAAATCGAAAAAGCGGCGTATGCGGCGGAAGTTACCGCACTTCAGAATGGCTCGGAAAACGCCATGCCCGTGCGCGACTGTCCGTGCGGATGTGCACGAAACGAAAAAGATTGCTACAAAGTATGCAAGAAGGTTGAGAACAACCAATGTGTACTGTGGGCGGACAAGTGCGATGATGTCTGCATTAAGTGTACGCCGTGCGATCACGACCATGGCAGGTAACTACATTCTCGTCTCTCGCTCATCAACTCTTGTTGATGAGCTTTTCTTTTTTTGTTTTTGACCACGTTTTGATTTCCCTTTCGCGTTTACGCGCAATGGCGGCGGAGCGCATGATTTGCGTGTACACCAATTTAACCGGCCCGAATGCGCGTGTGTACTTCGCGCCCGTGCCGGCGTTGTGTGCCGCGACCCGTGATGCGACATCAGTCGTGATGCCCGTGTATAAACTTTTATTTCTACAACGGACGATGTAGACAGACCAACGTTTCATGTTTATGGGAACCGAACAGCGAACCTTCCCGAACCCTACGAACAGCGAACATTCGTTGTTCGCTAGGTTCGTTCAGATTCGTTGTTCGGTTCCAATCACAACGTCTCAAGATTTAAAAAATCCGTGAACGAAATTTTGCTCACAAAATCCGGCGCGTGGCTTACCACGATCATACATCCTTTGTATTCGTTGAGCGCCTCGGCGATCACCGGCAGATGGCGAAAGTTAATGTGATTCGTCGGCTCATCGAGAATGAGAAGCCCCGGCTCTTGCACGACGAAACGCGCAAACGAAAGCAAACCTTTTTGTCCTTCGGACAACGAACCAATACGACTGCGGAGCGTATCACCTGTCAACAGAAAATGCGCCGCGATCGCGTGAATTTTTTCATCATTTTTTTCTTCCATCACGCTCGCAATCGAATCATACACCGTTTCATCAAAATTGAGTCCGGAAAAATCCTGACGATAATATCCCACCTTGACACCCGTGGTGATTACCGCTCCCTCGCCATGACCCTCGGCAAGCGCACGCAAAAGAGTGCTTTTGCCGATGCCGTTCGGACCCGAAATCAAAAGACGTTGTCCTTTGCGTAATTTAAAATTCACCGCAACATCCCGCGGCTCATGATTTTCTATAACCTTCACGGACGTGATCGTGAGAACCGGTTCAATGAATACTTGCGCAGGAATTGTGAAACCGCGAATCGTGCGCTCATCACGTCGCACGTCCACCATATTTTCTTCCGCTTCATCCACCTGATCGCGCAATTTCGCCGCAAGCGCGCGCATTTTTCCTCCCTTGTGCGCAAAAAAATTAATTTTGTCTTTGCGATCCTGAATCTCTTTCAAGAGCTGGGCATTTTTCGCGCGATCGCGTTCCACCCGCGCCGCAATTTCTTCCACCACATTGAAATAATTTCCCTCATAGCGATCAACTTTTTTTGTAAACACATCAAGATGAAGCACGCCTTCGGTAAACGCATTCAAAAAATCGGCATCATGGGAAATCACGAGCACGGTTTTCGGATACACCATGAGAAAACCGGTCAGATGTTCGATACCCGCCGCATCGAGATTATTCGTCGGTTCGTCGAGCAACAAAATATCCGGATTTTGAATGAGCGCGTACGCCAAAAGTAATTTCGCTTGTTGTCCGCCGGAAAAATCTTTTATTTTTTTATCAAGTACCGTGGTCATGTTCACTACTTCAAGTACGTCGGCAATGCGGCGATCAAGATTATACGGCCTCTCCGAAAAAGTACGCGCAAAGAAATCAGACACGGTGTCCTCCATGTATTCGCGTGACATCACTTGGGATCCCAAGGCTATTTTTGCATCCTTAGGTATATGAATTTTCCCCGCATCCGGTTTCAATGTTCCGGCAAGCAATTTGAAAATAGTACTCTTTCCCGCCCCATTTTGACCCATGATAGTTATTTTTGCATCTTCGCGTACCGAAAAATTAACCTCGGCAAGTACGGGGTTCTCTTTGTCGTAACCAAACGACACATTTTCAAAACGAATGATGACGTTACTTTGATCCATAATGCGGGAATGATATCATGCCTATGTTCATTTGGCAATTGTGAGAGCCCCAAAAAAAATTTCGTCATCCTCGAGCACAGAGAGGGATCTCACGTTTGTTTAGTGAGATTCTTCGATGTTTTGCTACTCGGAAATGACGTAAAAAAAGTTTTGGAAGCCCTCTCCCAAGATACTCGTACAACTTTCTTTTGTGTCATTGCGAGCGAAGCGAAGCAATCCCGAGAATGGGCATATTTCCTTTATTTCACGGGATTGCTTCGTGGATTCGCTACGCTCACCACAAGTCGGAAGTTTCACAACTCCTCGCAATGACACGGCGCTCCTAACCTTCACGGGATTGCTTCGTCGTCCCGATAACCTTGTTAAAAATAAAGAAATCGGCACTCCTCGCAATGACAAACTTTTCATGCTATACTGTACTCAACTATGACCATCGCCAAAAAAAATTTACTACCTCTCTTTTTCGCAATTCTTTTTTTTGCTTCATTCCCGCATCATGCGCGGGCGCAGATGCTTTTTTCTGACGGAACTCTACTTCGTGCCACCGGTGACGCGCGTGTGTACGCTGTTTTTGGGAACCACAAACGCGCCATCGCCGATGAAACCGTGTTCAATTCATACGGATGGCGTATGACTGATGTGCACGAGGTGGCGCCCGAGGTAGTGTCCGTCATTCCTGACACACGTGTCGTGAAAACCATTGACGCGCCAACTTTTTTTGATATAACATCGGGAAAACGTGTCACTATTCCTTCGGTAAACGATTTTTTGACGCGCGGATTTACGTATGACGAAGTGGCGATCGTTAATCAAGCTGATCTTGAAAGCTATCCGCTTGAGGTGATCGCCACAGAAAATCCTGCACTCCCCGCTCCCCCATCAAAAGAACCCGTGATTGATGAACAATCTGAAATCCTCATGCAAAAAATTACCGAGGCGCGCGCACTGTTGCGCGCCGCACCGCTTCTCTATCCCCAAGAAAAACGCATTGCGAAATATCATACGATTTCGAGCGGACAATCAGGATCTGACGTTCTCCGCGTCCAACAAACTCTTCAAAAACTCGGCTACTTTCCCGCGAAAACAGAAACCAACGCCGTGTTCGGCCCAACCACGGTTCGTTCCGTGAAAGCATTCCAAAAAGCACAAGGCATCACGCAAAACGGCGTCGTGGGTCCTCAAACATTTGCGGCTCTTATGAAAAAAGGACTTGGTCTGCCGGTTGCCGGATCAGTGGTAAAGGTCTGGCACGAACCGGTGCCTCATAATCGCGACGTTTTGCTCGCCGTGTGGAACAAAGAATCAAACCGTTTGAAAACAGTCGCCATCACACTTGAATCTCATACTAAAAAAATCGGAAAAAAAACAAGCACTTCCTACGCCGTTACGACACACACCCCCGGTTTTACCATTACTTATAAAGGAGGCAACGGCGTGAACGTGCAATACGCCGTTACTTCGCCGATCGGTTATCGCGTTCTTGCAAATCGCTTTCCTCTTTTTGATGAATCGCCCGGCAAAGTAGGCACCTTCCCACCGCATGAAGATGTGTATGTACCCTACAATGATGCTTTTCGCACAGTCGCCATCGTTGCGGCCGGACGCGATTATCTTGATCACGCCGCAGACGAGGCGCTCGCCACGTTACATAGTCGTGGCGTTCAATCGGTTTCGGGCGCAGGACTTGTCGGTGATCTTACAAGCGCCGACGAATTGAAAAATATTGCGATTATTGAACACACCGATACGACTGAATTTTTAAAATTAGGAAATAAGCAAGCGATCATAGACAAGGTATTCACCATCATTGCCACGAATCGCGAAGACGCATTTCGCTACTCCGGCTCTACCAAGGGAGCACTCGGACTCGCGCAATTTCTATCCAAAACATATGCACTCACCCGTGCACGCTACCCTTCGGCAGGACTCATTCCTGATTTTGAAGACGGCATGAGCAATCATGTGAATGCGTTCATGGCCATGGCGCTGTATCATGATTCAACGAACGCGGCGCTCGAAAATTATGTGCGTGAGCAAATTGCGGGAACGCCGGACGAACTAACGATCGTGATGACGGAAGTGCGCGCCGCGGCATACAATGGCGGGGCGTCTCGTGTCAAAACCGCCATCAAAAAATTCGGCGCGGATTGGGCCGTGGCATCAAGCAAAAAATATGGCCTGCGTGCCGAAACAAGATCATACATTGAAAAATTGAAAACCGTACAACATCTCATGGGGCTTCTGTAAACTGAAATTAAAAAACGCCGGGTAACACCGGCGTTTTGTAATACTTGCTTTATTGTATTGCTATAATTTGATAAAATACTTCACCGTTTGCGGTGCGTACTGAAATACGATCCCCTACCGCGTGACCGATGAGGGCGGCACCGAGCGGTGAAATGTGCGAGATGCGGCCGTGCGTCGGATTCGTTTCATGAGGACCGACAATTTGATACGTTTTTTGTTGCCCATTTATTTCGAGAATGACGGTCGAGCCGAGCGCCACGCGATCCCCTTTTGTTTTTTTGATAACGACCGCGCGTTTTATTTTGTCTTTGAGACTCAAAATGCGCGTATGCAAACTACGCATGCGCCCCTTTGCTTCCTGATATTCCGCGTTCTCGGAAAAATCACCGAACTCGCCGGTGCGCCGCGTGTCCTCCTGCGCTTGCGGCAACTGTTTCTTTTCCAAATCCACCAACGTCTCTTTAAGACGACGCAGACCGTCTTCGGTCATATGAAGCGGCCCACCCTCATCGCCATCCTTTTTGAATTGTTCTGATTTTCGTATCGGAATCTGCATATACCACCATCCTACCACAGACAAGAAAAATAAAAAATCTCGAACAGATTGTCTGTTCAAGGGTGTAGACGTACGATTTCCCTCTCCCTCAAATTGTCCGAACGACGATTGAATGAATATTTTTGCTCCATCCAATAAAAATGTTATCACTTTCTTGACGGCCGTCCATTTTTTGATAACATTTTTCCCTGTCTATTTTATGAGGGATGACCGTGTTTCTCCTCATCTGAAAGTTATCATAAATACCACGATCGTTGTGTTTTTGATAATATTCAAATCGTTAAAAGAAGCTAAAAAAAATCCCCGCAGGTGAGCGGGGGTATGTGACGACTTAACGGCACTGACAATTTTTATGCATGTAGAAATGGGCAGGAAAAAGGACCGTCACTAGTGCCCCCAACACGTTCGCACCACTCTTCAGATCGTGGCGACTCGTATCCGCATGCGGCACATGTATGGATGTAGAATCCCCATGTATTGAACGCGTCATGATCGGTCGAGGTTTCGCAACAGTAGATCGCATGCGCCGCGCATACAGGGCACGAAAGCGCCGCAACAAAGTGCGCATCAAAATCACAATACCGATTTTTGACACGATCCTTCATCTGGAGAACGGTAAAACGGGAAAAATCAGACACCGATTTTACGGACATCTCATCTCGATCCGCATGATCCGTTTTGATACCCATGAAAAACCTCCTCTTTTTTAAGTCTACTCTGGGTCTCCCACGAGGTCAATGATAGAGAGCGCTTCCAATCCGAGGGAGAAGAAAAAAGAGTTTTGGAAGCGCTTTCTGTTAATATTTAGAAGGCCTCTTGCCAAAAAATCATAGAAAGATTATGATGGAGATATTATGACACCCTATCTTTGCCATTATTGTGAAACGGCGGGCGCACGATTTCGCCGATATAAGTCCGTGCGCGGTTTTTTCATTTTCAGTACCATTTCGGAAACAAAGGCGGTCGCGGTGTGTGATCATCATGCCTTTCGCGCCTCCCTTCCGACAACCGGCCTCAATCTTCTGTTCGGTTGGTGGGGCATTCACGCATTCTTCTGGAACCTGTATGCCTTAATCAAAAACAGTCGTGGCGGCCGCGATGTCACGAATGAGATCGAAAGTATTTACGCCGCAACTGCGCAGGAAGCAAAAAATCTTATAGAGAAATCTACCTCGTCAATTACCACACCAAAAATATAAAAATCAACGGGGTGCGTACAGGCGCCCCGTTTTTTTAAATAATTCATACAAAAAAGATCCGCACCATGAGGTATGTGCGGATCAGACGATTTTTAGAATGAAAATTACGGCGTGTGCTTAACGATCGCAGTCATGATTTCCACCGCGCGCTTGGGGCCGATGCCGCGCAACGCAGAAATTTCCTCTCCGGAAAGATGACGCAGTTGGTATGCGGTCTGAACGCAATTCTCGCGGAGAGCGGTGATGGTTGCCGCCGAGAGTCCGAGACTTTCCAGTGCTTCAAGACGCGCCGCGGCGAGTTCAGGATTAATGACCTGCACCACTGCGGGAGCATCCCGCGGATCCATGACTTCAATATCAACTCGCTTGGCGCGTGGCTTGCGCGTCCGGCGATCAATGATTGACTCAACCGTGACGGTCTCGCCGCGCTCATTGATGAGCGCGCCGGTTGCGGCGGCATCGAGAAGTGCGGTGTAGTTCACTTTCAAGAAAGCGGTTGCGTTTTTGAAACCAACGAGCGCGACAAGATCGTCAACCGTCAATTCATACGTTGGGCTGTCTACCAGAACCACTTTGAGATCGCCATCAGGCGAAATCCACACGAGATGATTTTCTTCAACCGTCATGCCAATGAGCCACCCTGACGGCTTTGCGGTGACATAGGTACGAACCACATCGGTGAGCGCATCACGTTCGCGCGCCAAAGGATTGACCGCTTCACGAAGACGCAAAACTTCCCGCGTGGTTTTCGAAACAAACTTGTCAAAACGCGCTTCGGCACCAACCATTGTCAAAAGCTCAAGCCGTTCTTTCTCAAGCGCATCACGCGCTTCCTGAAGTTTCGTTTCAAGCTCACGCACCTGTGCCGCCTTTTCCTTTACCGTATCAGATTCCTTTTTTGCCATGCTTTCCTCCTTGTTCGCCATTTAATCATAAAAGGACGCATCTGTCAAGCAATGAGACCACAGGCACCCTCACCTAAGTTTTGCGTCCTCTCCCCTGCGAGGGAGAGGAAAGTGAGAGGCACTGCTAGAATGAAATGTTTCCTTAATTTTCACGGGATTGCTTCGTCGTAAGGAAATCAAAACTCCTCGCAATGACATTCGTGAGGGGTGCCGTTTCGTTCGAGGATGATAGGGGTTGGGCGGACAACATAACTCCCCCTCGTCCCCCTCTTACCTTAAGAGGGGGGGATGTGGTACTATACGCTCACCTATGTCCAAGTATTATACTCCTAAGCGCGTCAAAAATATCTTTGATCCGGCCTCACCTGAACCGTTTCGGTTGAGTCGGTCGAAGATTGATCTTTTTTTGAATTGTCCGCGGTGTTTTTATCTTGATCGGCGGCTCGGTGTGGGGCAACCGCCCGGGTATCCGTTTTCTTTGAATACGGCCGTGGATACTTTGCTCAAAAAAGAATTTGATGTGCATCGCGCGGCGGGAACGGCGCATCCGCTCATGGCATCCTATGGATTGGATGCCGTACCGTTTGCGCATGAAAAAATGGATGAGTGGCGCGACTCATTGCGGCGCGGCATCACCCATCTTCACAAAAAAACCAATTTCATGGTAACCGGTGGCGTTGATGATGTGTGGCAAAATCCCAAAAAAGAATTGATCATCGTTGATTATAAAAGCACCTCAAAAGACGGCGAGGTGACGCTTGATGCGGATTGGCAAATCGGCTACAAACGGCAAATGGAGATCTACCAGTGGCTGTTTCGTCAAAACGGATTCAAAGTATCGCCGGTCGGTTATTTTGTGTATTGCAATGGGGACACAGATAAAAAGGCATTTGATGCGAAACTTGAGTTTGATATTAAACTCATCCCCTATCTCGGCGACGATGCGTGGGTAGATGGCGCAATTAACGATGCGCATGCGTGTCTCATGGGTAAAAAAATACCGGCGCCCGGGACAGCGTGCGATTTTTGTCGGTATAGGGAGGCGGTGCGGGGGGTTGAAGCATAACCCCCTCAAATTTTCAGCCTCCCCCTTACCTCGCTAGGAGTGAGCGAAGTCACAAAGCGTCACAGCTTTGGGACTTCCGAACGAGGACGCGAGGCAAGGAGCGAAGCGACGCCACCCTAAGGGGGAGGAGTTCGCCTGATCGTCCCCCTCTTAGGTTAAGAGGGGGTAGGAGGAGTTACCTCGCTAGGAGTGAGCGAAGTCACAAAGCGTCACAGCTTTGGGACTTCCGAACGACTTGTCCCTCGAAGTCGGAGCGCAGAGGGGCGACGCGAGGCAAGGAGCGAAGCGAACTTATGTTGTCAGCATAACCCCCTCGGTTTTACGTCTCCCCCTTACCCTAAGGGGGAAAAACACAACACGATGAAAATAAATGTCACGGCCAAACCGCGGGCGCATGAAACTTCAGTCGAAAAAATTGATGACGCGCATTTTGTGGTTTCAGTCACCGAGCCGCCCATTGAGGGGCGCGCAAACCGCGCTATCGTTGCCGCGCTTGCTCTTTACTTCAAATGCGCACCGTCGGGGGTGCGCATTATTGCCGGACATACGTCGCGGCAGAAAATAGTTGAGATTGTATCCTAGAAAGCATGTACTCGATGTTCGAGGTCGTACCTCGAGAACAAGCGGGCTCGCATGCGCGAGAGATCCTTCGCTTCGCTCAGGAAGACAGACTTCCTGTTTTATTTTTGCGTGCGTTTTCGCAAGATAGGGTCCAAAATGGTTTTACGGATGCGTAAACTTTTTGGCGTTACCTCAAGCAATTCATCATCGCCCAAGTATTCAATGCTTTCTTCAAGACTCAAATTGCGCGGCGTGTCAAAATGTTCCGCCGTACCTTCGCCTTTCGAACGCATATTTGATAACCGTTTTTCTTTGCACACATTGACCTCGATGTCATCGCTTTTGGCATTTTGCCCCACCACCATGCCGGCGTACACTTCGACTGCTGATCCAATAAATAACTGACCACGCTCTTGAGCGCCCAATAATCCGTAGAGCATGCTTACGCCGGACTCAAATGCTACAAGCGACCCGTGCACGTTTGCTTTGAGTTCGCCCGCGTATGGTTCGTAGCCGTGAAAAAGCGTATTCACAATCCCCTCGCCTTTCGTGTCCGTCAAAAACTCGGAACGATAACCAATGAGGCCGCGCGTTGAAACCAAAAAATGCATGAATGCGATGCCGCGCTCGACTTTCATATCTTTCATCTCGCCTTTACGGCGTCCCATTTTTTCAATCACGGTGCCGGCCGCACTTTCCGGACACTCAATAAACGCATCCTCAAACGGCTCAAGTTTTTTGCCCGCATCCTCTTTCAAAATAACTTCCGGTTTTGCAACTTGAAACTCATAACCCTCGCGTCGCATTTTTTCAATCAAAATAGCGAGGTGAAGTTCACCGCGTCCTGAAACGGTAAACGAAGAATCAGAACTACTCGAGCGCAAAACGTGGAGCGCCACATCATTGAGCAATTCACGATCAAGCCGCTCTTTCAAGTGACGCGCGGTCGAAAATTGTCCCTCTTTTCCGGCAAACGGCGACGTGTTGATTGAAAATTGCATTTTGACCGTCGGTTCTTCAATCGTGATCGGTGGAAGCGCTACGGGATTGGTGATATCCGCAATCGTTTCGCCGATTTTTATGGTTTCGCTTGTCGCGACGGCGATCAAGTCACCCGCCTCAACCTGCGGAACTTCGACACGCGCAAGTCCGTCAAAGGTCATGATGGCAATAATTTTTGCCGGCACGCGCGCGCCATCGGTTTTCATGAGCATGACCGATTGATTTTTCGCAAGCGAACCGGCAATGAGCGGCCCGATCGCGATTTGTCCTTTGTAGGAATCGTACGCCACATTCACGACGAGCATTTGTGTGGGTCCATCAAGTACCTGCGGCGGTTTTATTTCTTTGACGATCGTTTGAAAAATACATTGCACGTCATGCATGCTCGCAAGATCCGGCGCAAAACCGGCCTTACCTTGTTTTGCTGATGCGTAAATCACGGGAAACTCGGCTTGCTCGTCGGTCGCACCAAGCTCCACAAATAAATCAAATGTTTTTTCAAGCACCCAATTCGGTCGCGCCTGTGGCACATCAATTTTGTTGATGACCACAATTATTTTATGACCGGCTTGGAGCGCTTTTTTGAGCACGAATTTCGTTTGCGGCATGGGCCCATCTTTTGCATCAACCAAAAGAAGCGCGCCGTTTACCATGCTCATGATGCGCTCGACTTCGCCGCCGAAGTCCGCGTGTCCGGGAGTATCCACGATATTTATTTTGAAATCTTTGTAGGTCACGGACGCATTTTTTGAAAAAATAGTGATGCCCCGCTCGCGCTCCAATTCGTTTGAGTCCATGATAAGGCCATTGTCCAATTCATCTTTTATTTTGAAACTTTCGGATTGACGCAACAAAGCATCCACGAGCGTGGTTTTGCCGTGGTCAACGTGAGCGATAATGGCGATGTTGCGGATGTTCATAAAAATAAGACTATCTAGAATCACCGTGTGCAATGATTACCCCTCTTAAGGTAAGAGGGGGACGAGGGGGAGTTATGTTGTGTCGTACGAACTCTTCCCCTCTTAAGCTAAGAGGGGCGAGGGGAGTTACCTCGCTAGGAGTGAGCGAAGTCACAAAGCGTCACAGCTTTGGGACTTCCGAACGACTTGTCCCTCGAAGTCGGAGCGCAGAGGGGCGACGCGAGGCAAGGAGCGAAGCGAACTTATGTT
>Ga0209515_10004250_pt1 | contig 19544 bp, 17 predicted proteins | sample Subgroupgradi54m_FD_187454 | JGI IMG/M metagenome (GOLD analysis project Ga0209515, IMG submission 187454) | Subsurface groundwater microbial communities from S. Glens Falls, New York, USA - GMW60B uncontaminated upgradient, 5.4 m (SPAdes)... ...
GCTGGGCGATCTGCGCGCCAAGAATTACTCCGATCTGCTGGTGATATCGCCCGACGTCGGCGGCGTGGTGCGCGCCCGGGCGTTTGCCAAGCGGCTGGAATGCGATCTGGCGATCATCGACAAACGCCGTCCGAAAGCGAACGTGTCGGAAGTGATGAACATCATCGGTGAAGTGCAAGGCCGCACTTGCGTCATCATGGATGACATGGTGGACACTGCCGGCACGCTGACCAAGGCGGCCGAAGCCTTGAAAGAACACGGTGCCGCGCGCGTACTGGCCTACTGTACCCATGCGGTGCTGTCCGGTGGCGCAGTGGAGCGCATTGCCACCTCGTCGCTGGATGAGCTGGTGGTGACTGACAGCATTCCACTGTCCGAGTCGGCGCAAGCCTGCGGCAAGATTCGCGTGGTCAGTTCGGCCGCGCTGCTCGGCGAAACGATTTTGCGCATCAGTAAATCGGATTCGGTCAGCTCGTTGTTTGAAGAAGATTTGCAATCGTTTTAGTTTTTACGCGAGCGGATTTTCCGCCCGCGTTTTTGCAACAGCCCCTCTGGTCGCGGAGGGGCTCATTACTGGAGTACACCATGAAAGTTGTAGCAATCACCCGCCAAACGCAAGGTACGAGTGCGAGCCGCCGCCTGCGTCATGCAGCCAAGGTCCCTGGCATTCTGTACGGCAACGGCAACGCCGTCATGCTCGAAATCGAACACAACCCCCTCTGGCACGCGATGAAGAAAGAAGCGTTCCACTCGACGATTCTCGATCTGGAGCTGGATGGCAAGGCAGAGAAAGTACTGCTGCGCGATTTCCACATGCATGCCTACAAACAGCAAATCCTGCACATCGACTTCCAACGCGTCGATGCGAAACAGAAAATTCACGTCAAGGTGCCGCTGCACTATTCCGGCGAAGAAGGCTCGCCAGCCGTCAAAGGTTCCGGCGGCCTGGTCAACCACGTCGTGACCGAGCTGGATATTGCCTGCCTGCCGGGCGCGCTGCCCGAGTTCATCGCCGTTGACCTGTCGAACCTGACCGCCGGCCACCCGCTACACCTGAACGACATCAAGCTGCCGGCAGGCGTGACCCCCGTGTACCACAGCGGCGATCACAACCCGGTGCTGGTGACGGTAACGGTTAAAGGCGGCGCCGAAGAAGAAGCTCCAGCGACCGCACCCGCCGCTGCCGCAGCTCCGGCTCCCGAGAAGAAGTAATTCTTCCGTTGGCAAAACAAGCCCGCTGGCATCATCATGTCAGCGGGTTTTTTGTTTCGAGAGCCGTTACCAAATGACTGACAACCTTCCAGCGGAGTTCGTCATTCCCGCGCAGGCGGGAATCCAGTGTCTTTGTTTTTTCAACGCCGCTGGGTTCCTGTCTACACAGGAACGACGGTGCCATTTTCAAGGTCACGAAAAGTCATGAGCGCCCCAATCCGTTTAATCGTCGGCTTAGGCAACCCCGGTGCGGAATATGAAGCGACGCGCCACAACGCCGGCTTCTGGCTGGTGGATGCGCTCTCACGTCAGCACGGCGGCCACCTTCGGATGGAAAATAAATTCCACGGCACGGTCGCGCGACTGAACATCAAAGGGCAGGAAGTCTGGCTGCTGCAACCGCAGACGTATATGAACCGTTCCGGTCAGGCGGTCGCTGCACTGATGCGCTTTTATAAAATTGCGCCGGCAGAAATTCTGGTCGCACACGACGAGCTTGATCTCGCGCCTGGCATCGCCAAGCTGAAACAGGGTGGCGGTGCGGCTGGACATAACGGCCTGAAGGACATCATCGCCGCGCTCGGCACGCAGGATTTCTGGCGGTTGCGCATCGGCATCGGTCATCCGCGCACGCTGGGCTTGCAGCAGGAGGTCGCTGATTTTGTCTTGCATCGCGCCAGCGGCGAGCATCAACAAGCTATCGATGCGGCGTTGAAAATGTGTACCGAGATTGTCCCCGCGCTGAGCGAAGGCGAGTTCACGCGCGCGACGATGCAGCTGCATACGAAGTAAAAACATTTTTTACCACGGAGAAAACCAAAAACACAAGGACACCCGCCAAGATTTTGGTTTTCTCCGCGTTCTCTGTGTTCTCCGTAGTAAATCGATTTTGATTTGAAAGAAACCTCATCATGAGTCTTAAATGCGGAATTGTCGGATTGCCCAACGTCGGTAAATCCACCCTGTTCAATGCCCTCACCAAGGCGGGCATTGCTGCCGAGAACTATCCCTTTTGCACCATCGAACCGAACGTCGGCATGGTCGAGGTGCCGGATCCGCGACTGGAAAAACTGGCCGCGATTGTGAAGCCGGAGCGCATCCTGCCCGCCACGGTCGAGTTCGTGGACATCGCCGGACTGGTGGCGGGCGCGAGCAAGGGTGAAGGGCTGGGCAACCAGTTTCTCGCGCACATTCGCGAGACCGATGCCATCGTCAACGTGGTGCGCTGCTTTGACGATCCCAACGTGATTCACGTCGCCGGCAAGGTGGACCCGATTGCCGATATCGAAGTGATCGAAACCGAACTGGCGCTGGCCGACATGGGCACGGTGGAAAAAGCGATTCACCGCTACAACAAGGTCGCGCGCGCCGGTGACAAGGAAGCGGCCAAGCTGGTGGCGCTGCTGGAAAAATGCATGGCGCAATTGAATCAGGGCAAACTGGTGCGCGCCCTCGGCCTGTCGGAAGAAGACAGCGCCTTGATCAAGCCGCTCTGCCTAATCACCGCCAAGCCCGCGATGTATGTCGCCAACGTCGAAGAGGGTGGCTTCAGTAACAACCCGCTGCTCGACAAACTGACCGCCTATGCCAACGCACAGAAGGCACCCGTAGTCGCGATCTGCGCCAAAATCGAAGCCGAGATTGCCGATCTGGACGACGCCGACAAAGCCGAATTCCTCGCCGACATCGGCATGGAAGAGCCGGGCCTGAACCGCCTGATCCGCTCCGGCTACAGCCTGCTCGGCCTGCAAACCTACTTCACCGCCGGCGTGAAGGAAGTACGCGCCTGGACTATCCACGTCGGCGACACCGGCCCAAAGGCGGCGGGTGTTATTCACACCGATTTCGAACGCGGCTTCATCCGCGCCCAGACGATCGCCTACGAAGACTTCATTACTTACAAGGGCGAACAGGGTGCGAAAGAAGCCGGCAAGATGCGCGCCGAGGGCAAGGAGTATGTGGTCAAGGATGGGGATGTGCTGAACTTCTTGTTTAACGTATAGCTCCAAAAACAAAGCCCCGATTCATGGGGCTTTGTTTTTATGCAGGCAGCAATCGGTGTAAATATCTTTACACTATCGACACTTGTGGCAACAGATCATCATCGGGGGATACATGAAATTCATCAAACCAGTTTTGTGGATTGTCGGCGGGCTGTTGGCACTGCTGATTGCGGCGGCGATTGCGTTGGTAACGTTGGTGAATCCCAATGATTACAAGGCGCAGATCGTGCAGGTGGTGAAGGATAAGCAGCAGCGCACGCTGGTGCTGGAAGGTGATCTTTCGCTGACGCTGTTCCCGCGCATCGGGATTGCGCTGGGCAAGACGTCGCTGTCGGAATTTCAAAGTCAGAAAATTTTTGCGCGAATGGAGTCAGCCAAGGTGTCGGTGGCGGTGTTGCCGCTGCTGCGCAAGCAGGTGCAGATCGCGCGCATCGAGCTGGATGGGCTGGAGGCGACGCTGAGCCGCGACAAGAATGGCAAGACCAATCTGGATGATTTACTCGCCAAGCCGCCCGGCGATGACAAGAAGACGGTGGAAGATTCCGCGCCCAAATCACCGGATGATGCAGTGGCGATTGATATCGAAGGGATTCGCATCACGCGTTCGCAGCTGCATGTGCGCGATGCCATGACCAACACCATCGCTACGCTGCGCGATATTGATCTGGACAGTGGCCGGATTGCCAACCGGACGCCGTCGCGGATTGCCTTGCGCGCGAAGCTGGTCGGCGAGAAGCCGAAGGGTCAGGCCGAACTGGCGCTGGATACGCGTTTTGAATTCGACGCCGCTGCCCAGGCGGTGCGCACGGAAAAACTGTCGTTGTCGATCAACGGTGCGTTTGACAAGCAGGCGCTGAAGGCGACGCTGGAGGCGGCGCTACTTGATTTCAACGCGAGCCAGAACACGCTGGCGCTAAAGGGTGTGAAGCTGGATGCGAGTGGCCAATTGGGCGAGCTGGTGCTGAGCAAGGCGACCCTCAGCGCGCCGCAACTGAGCGTGACGCCGCAAAAGGCGCAGGGCGACGATGTCAACGGTGAGGTGGTGCTGGCGGGCAAGCAACCGCTGGAGATGAAGTTTTCCCTGAGCGGAATTTCCGGCAATGCCGAGGCGCTGAAGATTGCGAAATTGGCGCTGGATGCCAAGACACACATCGGTGAACGCAGCATCGCCAAACAAGTTACTACGCCGGTCAATGCCAGTCTCACGCACAAGACCATCGAACTGACCGCGCTGCAAGCCGACGTCGAAGTCAGCGGCGGCGGACAGAAGGCCGTGCAGATGCACGCCACGGGCGCGCTGCGTGTGGATGCGGGCAAGGAGCCGCTGGCAGTGCGTTTCGACCTCGTTTCAGACAACCTGAATCTCGATCTGCTGCTGCCCCCAACATCGCCCACGCAACCCGTGGCGACACAACAAACCGCGCAGAATGCCGAGGGGGCGAGCAAGCCCGTAGGTGAACAACCGATTGATCTGTCCGTGCTGAAGAAACTCGACCTCGCCGGACAACTGCGCCTTGGACAATTGCAGGTGCATGGCCTGAAGGCGAGCGCGGTCAGTGCCACGCTGAAAGCGGCGGGCGGTCAGCTCGACGCCGCGCCGCTATCGGCCAAACTCTATGACGGTAGCCTGAGCGGTAGCGCGCAAGTCAACGCGCATCGCAACAGCTATGCCGTGAAGCAAACGCTGAGCAATATCAACATCCATCCGCTGCTGGTCGATGTGGCGCAAAAGGATTTACTTGAAGGGCGTGGCAATGTGACGCTCGACATCGCCACCAGCGGCAACACGGTGACCGCGCTCAAAAAGGCGCTGGACGGTACGGCCAGCATGGTGCTGAAAGATGGCGCGATCAAAGGCATCAACCTCGCCAAGACACTACGCGATTTCAAGGCCAAGCTGAACCAGAAGGCCACCGAGTCGCAAAGCGCCAACCGCAACGAAAAAACCGATTTCTCCGAAATGAGCGCGAGCTTCAAAATCAACAACGGTGTCGCCAACAACAACGACCTGAGCGTGAAGTCGCCGTTCCTGCGTGCGGGTGGCAATGGCAATATCGACATCGGCAACAGCCGCATCGACTATCTGCTCAAGGCAACGCTGGTCAACACGTCCACCGGTCAGGGCGGCAAGGATCTGTCGCAGGTGAAAGACATCACTGTGCCGGTGCGTCTGGTCGGCCCGCTCGACGCGATCTCGTATGAAATAGACTGGGCCAGCGTTTCCAGCGAGGCGCTGAAAAACGCCGCCAAGCCAAAGCTGGAAGAAAAGAAAAAAGAATTGCGCGAGAAGTTGCTGAAGGGGCTGTTTAAATAACGCACCGTGCAAGGGGGTTGCCCACAGAGGCCCCTGCTGTTGCGGCAGGACCTGCACACCCCTACAATGCGTCGAAGCTGGTAAGGAAACGCGGTTTTATTCGTCGTTCCTGCGTAGGCAGGAACGACGGCGAACCCATCTTCCGAATAAATCCGCGCTTCCGTAACGATTTTTTCTGTAGTTTCACCTTGGAGGAGGGATTCATGGAACGTCGTTCATTTCTGAAAAAAGCCACGGTCGGTGCCGGTTTGGGTGTGATTGCAGCACCCGCCATCGTGCATGCACAAACGCAAATCCGCTGGCGGCTGGCGTCCAGCTTTCCAAAAGGGCTGGATACCATTTTTGGCGCGGCGGATACCTTCAGCAAAACAGTGTCAGCCGCCACCGGTGGAAAATTCCAGATTTCGATCCACCCGGCCGGGGAAATCGTGCCACCCTTCCAGGTCGTCGATGCGGTGCAAAACGCAACCGTGGAAGCAGCGCATACCGCGCCCTACTATTTCTTCGGCAAGGATGAAACCTTCGCGCTGGATTGCGCCATTCCGTTCGGCATGAATTCGCGCCAGATGACCGCCTGGATGTTTGAGGGCAACGGGCTGAAATTGATGCGCGAGTTTTACAAGGCCTACAACATTGTCAACTTTCCGATGGGCAATACCGGCGCGCAAATGGGTGGCTGGTATCGCAAGGAAATCAAATCGGTCAAGGACATCAAGGGCTTGAAGATGCGGATTGGCGGTTTCGCCGGCAAGGTGCTGGAACGTCTGGGCGGGATACCGGCCAACATTCCCGGCGGCGAGGTTTATTCTGCGCTGGAAAAAGGCCGCATTGACGCGGCCGAATGGGTCGGCCCTTACGACGACGAAAAACTTGGTTTCAATAAAGTGGCGCCCTACTACTACTATCCAGCCTGGTGGGAAGGCGGCCCGCAACTATCGCTATACATCAACCAGAAGGCCTGGGATGCGCTGCCCGCTGACTATCAGGCGATTGTCGAAGCCGCCTCCGCGCATGCGCACGTGGACATGCAAGCCAAGTACGACGCCAAGAACCCAGCCGCATTGAAACGCCTGATCGCCAACAAAACCAAGCTGCGGCGATTTTCCAAAGACTATATGCAGGCGGCTTTCAAGGAATCGCAGGCACTGTATGCCGAACTGAGCGACAAGAATCCGAATTGGAAAACAGTCTATGAAGACTGGGTGAAATTCCGCAACGATCAAGTGGCTTGGGGGCGTTACACCGAACAAGGCTTCGATCAATTCATGTCGGACGCGCTCAAGTAGTTGGAAATCGATCCAGCAACCGGCACTGTTTTGGCTTTGTAGGTCTTGCCTAAGGAAGCCTGGAATTATTGCCTGAGTGTCATCCCCGCGTTGCTCTGCATAGCCAATCGACTAAGCGCTCAAAAACGAGCGCAAGTCGCTGGTTAGCGGGGATGACGTTTCCTGAATCAATCTGCGTTTCCCTAACAGACGAACATGGAGCTCGATCTCGTGCCATCAATAGTGAAGAAATCATCAATCCTCTTTCTGTTTCCTTTGTGCGGAGTGGCCGCAGCAGGGAGCGACCCCGCGTTGCAGGGATGCTGGCGCAGTCAGCAGATTCAGGTAACGCTGTCCGATGGAAGTCGTCGAGATCAAAACGGCGACTGCGTTCTCGAATATGACGCCACCCACGCCCGCTCGCGTTGTCATAGCGAAACAGGAAAGACGGAGACTCTTTCGAGCTACGAACTGATTGGGCAAGGTCAGCTACGCGTAACACCCCTTGACGGGGCCACGGGGAAACCGAAGGGGCCTTCCTCAGAGTTGCGCTACCGTATCGAGGATGATTGGCTCCTCATTGAGCGGCAGTTCGCCCCCGCGTCTTCTACTTCAAACGACAGCAAACAAGCTTCTAGCATCAAATCCGTTTCGATCCGCGTGCACGCTGGCAACAACTTGCTCTGCGAACCTCGTGGAGAGAGTGGCCTGCGCGTCGGGCGCACGCCGAAGAGCTCGCTCGCAATGAGCGCGCCACCGGGCTGGGAGCCACTGTTAATTGACCCCGTGTCTGACAAACGCTTAGCCTTGGCAATCAATACCAGTTTCTTCGTTGGTGCATTCGTCCCGCGAGAGGCGAAGGCATCTGCTTCAGGCCCCAGTCAGTGGGTGCTTGTTCTCGATGACGTGCGTTACGGCCCTTCACCGGTGCGCTCTACTGAATTCGCTTCCGTAAAGAAGCGGTTTACCAGTGAGCTTGGTACCGCACAACTCACCTGCGATCAGCCAGATCGGGTGTGTGCTTCCTTGCGGCTTCCAGAGGGCGGGTTGGTGTATACCGAGTTGTTCCACGTGAGCGGTCGCGTGGTTATGGTTAGTGGCTCAATGAGTCGACCACAACCCGACGCTACAAATCTTTTGCGCAAATCTGTTCAGGTCTTTGTAGAACAGCTTCGCCTCAACAACGCTGAATGAAATTCGCCGCGCCTATTCTTCCGGCGCGGGCGCTTCAAGTTGAATGTTCTCGACATCAACCACTACATCCTTGTCGAGCCAGTAGGTGACGGAGTCCGGCCAGACGATCACGATCACGACCAGCAATAATTGCAGCAACACCCAGGGAATCGCGCCCAGATAAATGTCGGAACTCTTGACTTCCCTGGGCGCCACACCGCGCAGGTAAAACAAGGCAAACCCGAACGGTGGATGCATGAATGAGGTCTGCATATTCACGCACAGCAGCACACCGAACCACACCAGGTCGATGCCGAGTTTGGCGGCCACCGGCGCCAGCATCGGCACGAGGATGAAAGCGATCTCGAAGAAGTCGAGAAAGAAGGCCAGGAAGAACACGAACAGGTTGACGAAAATCAGAAAGCCGATAGCGCCACCAGGCAGGTTCGACAACATCTTCTCGATCCAGCGCGAGCCATCCACGCCTTGAAACACCAGTGAAAAAACGGTCGAGCCGATCAGAATGAAAATCACCATGGTGGTGATGCGCATGGTGGACTCCATCGCCTGACGCACCAGTGTCCAGCTCAGACGTTTGTTCAGTGCCGCCAGCACCATCGCGCCAACCGCGCCCATGGCGCCCGCCTCGGTGGGCGTAGCCAGCCCCAGAAAAATGGTGCCGAGCACAAGGAAGATCAGCACAATCGACGGCACCATGCCCCACAGCACGCGCCGCCATAAAGCCCAGCCGCGCACGCTGCGCGCCTCTTCCGGCAACGGCGGCACCCACTGCGGCTTGAACCAGGCCAGCGCGCCGATATACAACAGGAACAGCAGGGTTTGCAAAATCGACGGGCCGATCGCGCCTTTGTACATATCGCCGACCGAGCGGCCCAGTTGATCGGCCAGCACCACCAGCACCAGCGACGGCGGAATCAATTGGGTGATGGTTCCAGAGGCGGCGATGACGCCGGTCGCCAGGCGCATGTTGTAGCCGTAACGCATCATGATGGGTAGCGAGATCACGCCCATGGCAATCACCGATGCAGCCACCGTGCCAGTGATGGCACCGAGTATTGCGCCCACGATGACCACGGCAAACGCCAGACCACCGGGCACTTTGCCAAACAATTGGCCCGTCCCTTCGAGCAAATCTTCGGCCAGGCCGCAACGCTCGAGAATGGCGCCCATCAGGGTGAAAAAAGGGATCGACAACAGCAATTCGTTGGAGAGGATGCCGAAGATGCGCAGCGGCAGATTGGCCATGTATTGCGCCGGAAAAAATCCCAGCCAGATGCTGATGACACCCGCCACCAACCCCAGCGCCGCCAGCGAAAACGCCACCGGATAACCGATCAGCATCACTACGATCAGGGCGCCGAACATCAGCGGCGCCATATCCTGCATGGCGATCATTGCAGTGGCCTTTCGTAGTGGGTGTCCATGTTGTAGCGGCCCAGCAGGTAGCCGACACGCTTGATGATTTCCGAGACCCCTTGCAGACACAGCAGAAAAAATCCCAGCGGCATCAACAATCGCACCGGCCAGCGAATCAATCCGCCGGCGCTGGAATTCATCTCGCCGCTGGTATAGGCCTCAAGAAAAAACGGCCACGACAACCACGCCACCGTCACACAAACAGGCATCAGAAAAAAAATCATGCCGAGCAAGTCGATCCAGGCCTGGGTGCGCGGCCGCAGACGCCCGTAGAACACATCGACGCGCACATGTTCATTCAGCTTCAGGGTATGCGCCGCGCCCAGCAACACGATGCCGGCAAACAGATACCACTGGATTTCGAGCCAGGCGTTGGATGTTTCAAACAGAAAATCGAGCGAGACATTGCCAGCGCTGATCAGACAGGCGATCAAGACCGCCCATACCGCCAGTTTGCCGACCCAGGCGTTGAGACTGTCAATGCGCGCCGCGAGAGAAAGGAGGAAAGACAAGGAGGTGCTCTCCGAAAATGTGCGGGGTTGTTGTGACTTGCGATTCTATTGGAACAGGTTGCCTGCGCTCACGGGAAATCCCTGCAAGAAATCCGCCGCGTTCAAACGCTTTCCACCGGGGCGTTGCAATACCTGCAGCCGGAGGGCACTGCTGCCGCAAGCGACCACGATGCCTGCTGCGGTGGCGCTCAATATCGTTCCCGGCACACCGCTCTGCATCTCTTCGCTGGCTTGCCAGATTTTGATGGTCGTGTTCTGGCTGCATGTCACCGCGCCGGGAAACGGATCGAAGGCGCGGATGCGACGCGCCAGCACTTCTGCACTTTGCGTCCAGTCCAATGCGGCTTCTTCTTTCAGGATTTTATGGGCATAGCTCACGCCCGCCTCGGGCTGCGGTGTCGCCGTTAAAGTGCCCGCTTGCAATTGCTGCAAGGCTTGCACAATCATCTGCCCACCCAGGTGTGCGAGCTTGTCGTGCAGGGTTGCGGTGGTGTCAGCGGGCGCAATCGGCAGCGCCTGTTTCAGCAACATGGCGCCAGTATCCAGGCCCGCATCCATCTGCATGATGGTGATGCCGGTTTCGCGATCGCCTGCTTCGATGGCGCGATGGATTGGTGCCGCGCCGCGCCAGCGTGGCAACAGGCTGGCGTGGATATTGATGCAACCGTGGCGTGGCAGATCGAGCACCGCCTGCGGCAGAATCAACCCGTAGGCGGCGACCACCATTACATCCGCCTTCAGGGCGCGCAGTTGTGTTTGCACAGCTTCATCACGCAATGTCTTGGGTTGGAACACCGGTACGCTGTGTTGCAGCGCCAGCTGCTTGACGGCACTAGCGTGCAGCGCCATGCCGCGCCCGGCAGGGCGATCGGGCTGTGTCAGCACCTGCACGACTTCCATACCGGCATCGAGCACGGCCTGCAATGCCGCCGCAGCAAATTCGGGCGTGCCGGCAAAAATGATTTTCACAGTGCCTTGGCCTGCTTCAATAATTTTGTTTTTATGCGCGTTTGTTTCAGGCGCGACAGATGTTCGACAAAGACCGTGCCGTTCAAATGATCAAGTTCGTGTTGCAGACAAACGGCCAACATGTCATCGGCTTCGAGTTTGAATTTCTTGCCCTCGAGATTGAGTGCCTCGACCGTCACCCGGACGGAGCGTTCGACCTGGTCGTAAATGCCGGGGACCGATAGACAGCCCTCTTCGCACATTTCGGTCTCGACGCTCTGGGCCACGATGTGCGGATTGATGAATACCTGTAATTGATCCTTGGTTTCCGACAGATCGAGCACCACGACCTGTTCGTGCACGTCCACCTGCGTCGCCGCTAAACCAATGCCGGGCGCGGCATACATGGTTTCGGCCATATCACGCACCAGCGTGCGAATGCGGGCATCGACGGTGCGCACCGGCTGGGCCACCGTGGCAAGACGGGGATCGGGAAAACGTAAAATTTTGAGTAGAGCCATTTTCAATCTGCTGGTTGCGTGAGTCTGGCGCAACGTCCGCGCCTCGGCACAAGGCTAATTAAGTTGCCAGATCAAGCCGTTAGGGTGACAATTTGATGCGCATTCTATCTGCGTTGCGTATTTTATCTTAGCGGAGTTGTCATGAGTCTCAATGTCCGGGCACACCAATGCTCTCGCGCCGCCTTTGTGCTGAGCGCATGCCTTTCGATGTCCGCCGCTTTTTCTGTCCTGGCACAAGGCCACTATCCGATCACCCCCGAACAACGCAGCACCGCCGACCAGGTCGCCACTGCAGGCGTGCCACTGTCCGAACTGGCGCCCAATGCCCCCGATCGTTACACGATTGTCCGGGGCGACACACTGTGGGGCATTTCATCGCTGTTTCTGAAAAGCCCGTGGCGCTGGCCCGAATTGTGGGGCATGAACAAGAATGAAATCAAGAATCCGCATTTGATTTATCCGGGGCAAACGCTGTACCTGGAGCGGATCGGCGATCGCGCCCGGCTGCGTCTGGGCGAGCCCACCGGCCCGGCCAGCGAGGCCGTCAAGCTCACGCCCTGCATGGATCAGGTGCCAGGCGGCAGTGGCGACACCATCAAGGTTCGGCCCTGCACGCGCGGCGAAAGCCTGGCCGACAAAGCGATCCCGGCGATTCCCAGCCATGTGATCGAACCTTTCCTGAGCCAGCCGCTGGTGGTCGAGGCGCATGCGCTGGATAAGGCACCGCGCGTGATGGCGGCACAGGAGGGCCGCGTCTATCTGGGCTCTGGCGATACCGCCTACGTGCGCGGCATCACCGATCAGGACGCCACCGATTATTTTGTCTATCGCCCCGCCAAACCGATCATGGAACCGGGCACAAAGAAAATTCTGGCCTATGAAGCGGTGTATCTGGGCACGGCCAAGCTGCTGCGGCCCGGCGAACCGGCCACCTTCAAGATCCTCAACAGCAAGGAAGAAATCGGCATCGGCGACCGCCTGGTCAAGATCGAACGGCCAGCCCAGGCCAACTACATCCCGCATGCGCCGGAGAACGACATCCGGGGCCGCGTAGTGTCGATTTACGGCGGCGTCAAACAAGCGGGCAGCAATCAAGTGATCGCCATCAGCGTCGGTCGCACGCAAGGCCTGGAAATCGGCGATGTGCTCGCCCTCTACCGCACCGGTGAGAAGGTCAAGGATAGAACCGACGGCAATCGTCAGGTCAAGCTGCCCAATGAACAATACGGCGTCTTGTTCGTGTTCCGCATCTTCGACAAGATCGCCTACGGTCTGGTGATGAATGTGCGCCTGCCAGTTGAAGTCGGTGACACGGTTCAGAAGCCCTGATGCCCTGACCGATCGCACCTCCTCCCACATTCTCAATGCCCTTCGCTTCTTCCGACCAGGCCGAACTCTCGGCCTGGTTGCGTTTAAGCCTGACGCCGGAAATCGGCCCAGCCACGCTGCGCAAATTGCTTGAACGTTTCGGTCTGCCGGAGCAAGTGCTGCACGCCAGCTATCACAGCCTGACGCAAATCGTTGCTCCCGCCGTCGCCGAACGCCTGCGTCATTCCGATGAAGCCCAGCAAACCGCTGTCGCCGCCACCTTCGCCTGGCTGGAGCAACCGGATCAACATCTGCTCACGCTGGCGGATAAAAACTACCCACAACACTTGCTGGAAATTGCCGACCCGCCACCCCTGCTGTATCTGAAAGGCCGGATGGAATTGCTGCAGCAACCGGGCCTGGCCATCGTCGGCAGTCGCCATGCCACCACGCAAGGCATCGGCAATGCAGAAGCCTTTGCCCGTACGCTCTCCAGCGCCGGGCTGACCATCATCAGCGGCATGGCGCTGGGTATCGACAGCGCCGCGCATTACGGCGCGCTGGAGGGCACGGGCTCCACAATTGCCGTGATCGGCACCGGCATCGACCTGGTCTATCCCGCGCGCAACCGCGAACTGGCGCACCGCATCGCGCAGCAGGGCTTGATCGTCAGCGAATTCCCGCTCGGCAGCAAGGCCCTGGCGCACCATTTTCCGCGCCGCAACCGGATTATTTCCGGCCTCGCGCGCGGCGTGCTGGTGGTCGAAGCCGCCGCCGCCAGCGGCTCGCTGATCACCGCGCGGCAGGCGGGCGAACAGGGGCGCGAAGTGTTTGCCATCCCGGGCTCGATCCACTCACCGCTAGCCAAGGGCTGTCATCTGTTGATCAAGCAGGGCGCCAAGCTGGTGGAATCGGCCAACGACATTCTGGAAGAGCTGCGCTTGCAACCCACCACACCGGACAACGCCAGCGTAGCGCCCGCACCCGATCACCCCCTGCTGAACCATCTCGGCTTCGACCCGTGCGGGCTGGACGAGCTGCAACAGCGCAGCCAGCTCGACACCGCCACCCTGCAAGGACAATTACTCGAACTCGAATTACAAGGCCGGGTGCAGCGGCTCAGCGGGGGCAAGTTTGCGCGACTTGGCTGAACGAAGACCTCCGATCATTCTCAAAAATGTGTTGATTGACCAACATTTTTTGCTAATCAACAATCCAGGTTGAAATGCAACGCCAAAAAAAGGTAAAGTAGTGACCAAGAGCAGGGCATCTAAAAAATGATATGTGCACCGGGCAGCCGACTTCGTGTCCCCGTGAAATCAAGCACCGTCATTTTTTAGATGAACCTACACGAAGGGGGTGCCCTATGGTTGACGTTCTGGTCTACCTGTTTGAGAACTATTACACCCCGGAAGCCTGCCCCAGCTCAGACACGCTGGCGCGCAAGCTGACAGCCGCCGGCTTTGAGGCCGAAGAAATCACCGACGCGCTGCACTGGCTCACCGGTCTGGCGCGCATCACCCAAACCATCGAACCCCTCGCCTTCCCCAGCGACGACAGCACGCGCGTCTATTCCACCGTCGAGATCGACCGCCTGGGCGCCCAAAACATCGGCTTTCTCAGTTTCCTCGAGTCCGCCGAAGTCCTCAGCCCGCTGCTGCGCGAAATCGTGATCGACCGTGCCCTGGCCGTGGATGACGCCTGCATCTCGCTGGAACAATTGAAAGTGGCGGTGCTGATGGTGTTGTGGAGCCAGGAAGCCGAAGTCGATGCACTGATTCTGGAAGAGTTGCTGGACGACGGCAGCGCACGACAATTGCATTGAGCCATCTTCTTGCATCCGCAGAAGGCAAGGGCAAAATCATTTACCACGGAGAAGGGCAAACCGGTTCTTCGCCTTTGTCTTTCTCCGTGTTCTCTGTCCCACAAGGGGATTCCGACTTGCTGCTCGCTAAAGCGAGTGCAAGATCGTATATGTTCTCCGTGGTAAAAAACCTTTAATGCGCCCCTCCAATGACGGACGCGTGCGTGAAAAGCCGCAACGCGAGGTCTTGTTATCCGTCATCCATCACCCGTCACCGCAACAGTCACCGCCTATATCACTTGTCACTACCGCAGTCCCGCCGTATCATTGCCCGCCATAGCGCCTCTTTCCGGCGCACTCCAGCGAGAACGCCCGTGGGTAAAACCCTGATCATTGCCGAGAAACCTTCCGTCGCCACCGATATTTCGAAGGCGCTGGGCGGCTTTACCAAGCATGACGATTATTTCGAGAGCGATGAGTATGTGCTGTCGTCCGCGGTCGGCCATCTGCTGGAACTGATCGTGCCGGAAGAATACGACGTCAAGCGTGGCAAATGGAGTTTCGCGCATCTGCCGATGATCCCGCCGCACTTCGGCCTGCAGCCGATCGCCAAGAGCGAGAGCAAACTCAAGACGCTGACCAAGCTCCTCAAGCGCAAGGATGTCGATGGCCTGATCAACGCCTGTGACGCGGGCCGTGAGGGTGAGCTGATTTTCCGCTACATCGCACAGCACACCAAATCCAAACACCCGATCCGGCGCCTGTGGCTGCAATCAATGACGCCGCAGTCGATCCGCGACGGTTTTGCCAAATTGCGCAGCGACGAGCAAATGATGCCGCTGGCCGATGCCGCGCGTTGCCGTTCCGAAGCCGACTGGCTGGTCGGCATCAATGGCACGCGCGCGATGACGGCATTCAATTCCAAGGAAGGCGGTTTCTTCCTCACCACGGTCGGCCGCGTGCAAACGCCGACGCTCGCCATCGTGGTCGAACGCGAAGAAAAAATCCGCAAGTTTGTGTCGCGTGATTTCTGGGAAGTGCGCGCCGAATTTGTCGCCGCCGCCGGTCTCTATGAAGGCCGCTGGTTCGAGCCGAAATTCAAGAAGGATGAATTCGATCCGGAGAAAAAAGCCGAACGTCTGTGGACGGCGGCGGCCGCCGAATCGGTCGTTGCCGCCTGTCGCGGCAAACCCGGCAGCGTCACGGAAGAATCGAAACCTTCAACCTCGCTGTCGCCGCTGCTGTTCGATCTGACGTCGCTGCAGCGTGAAGCCAATGCGCGCTTCGGCTTCTCCGCCAAGAACACGCTCGGCTTGGCGCAGGCACTGTATGAAAGACACAAGGTGCTGACCTACCCGCGTACCGATTCACGCCACCTGCCGGAAGACTATCTCGCCACCGTGATGCAAACCGTCGAAGCGGTCAGCGAGATCAGCAACTACACCATGGCGGCGCGGCAGATCATCAACAAGAAATGGGTCAAGCCCGGCAAGCGGATTTTCGACAACACGAAAATCTCCGATCACTTCGCCATCATCCCGACCCTGCAAACGCCGAAGGCATTGTCCGAACCGGAACAGAAACTCTACGACCTGGTGGTCAAACGTTTTCTCGCCGTGTTTTTCCCGGCGGCCGAATTCCTGGTGACAACACGTATCACTGAAGTGGTCGGCCACCCATTCAAAACCGAAGGCAAGGTGCTGGTCAACCCCGGCTGGCTCGCGGTCTATGGCAAGGAAATACAGGAGGATGACGCCAGCCTGGTGCCGGTCGCGCCGAATGAAAAAGTGCGCACCGACAAGGTCGCCGCCCACGGGCTCGTCACCAAACCGCCCGCGCGCTACAGTGAAGCGACGCTGCTGTCCGCCATGGAGGGCGCGGGCAAGCTGGTGGACGACGAAGAGTTGCGCGAAGCGATGGGCACCAAAGGGCTGGGCACCCCCGCCACACGCGCTGCGACTATCGAAGGATTGCTGTTCGAGAAATACATGGTGCGCGAGGGGCGCGAACTGATTCCCACCGCCAAGGCCTTCCAGCTGCTCACCCTGCTGCGCGGCTTGAATGTCTCCGAACTGACGCAACCGGAGCTGACCGGCGAGTGGGAATACAAGCTGTCGCAAATTGAAAAAGGCCTGCTCAAGCGCGACGAGTTCATGCGCGAAATCGCGCAGATGACGCAAGTGCTGGTCAAGCATGCCAAGGAACATAACAACGACACCATCCCCGGCGATTACGCCACGCTGAAAACAGCGTGTCCGAAATGCGGTGGCATCGTCAAGGAAAATTACCGCCGCTTCAATTGCGGCAGTTGCGATTTTTCGATCACCAAGATTCCCGGCGGACGCCAGTTTGAAATCCCCGAAGTCGAACAACTGCTGACCGAAAAAACCATCGGCCCGCTGCAAGGCTTCCGCAGCAAGATGGGCCGCCCCTTCGCCGCGATTCTCAAAATCACACCGGAACACAAACTTGAATTCGATTTCGGTCAGGAAAAGGACGGTGAAGGTGAAGCCGTCGATTTCACCGGCCACACATCGCTCGGCGCCTGTCCCAAATGCGGCAGCGGAGTGTTTGAACACGGCATGAGCTATATCTGCGAAAAATCCACCGGCGCCGACAAGAGCTGCGACTTCCGCTCCGGCAAGGTCATCCTGCAACAGGAAATCGCCCGCGAAGAAATGCAGAAACTATTGAGCGAAGGCAAAACCAGCCTCCTCACCAACTTCAAATCCTCCCGCACCGGCCGCATGTTCAAAGCCTATCTGGTCAAAGGCAAGGACGGCAAAGTCAGCTTCGAATTTGAAGCCCGCGCCCCCAAAGCCGAGAATGCAAAAAAACCGACGGCCAAGAGTGCGGCAAAAGACGCTGTGCCGGAGGAGGCAAAGGACAGCGCCAAAAAAACCGGCAAAGCGACTACGCCCGCCAAGACGAAGACAAAGACAAAGACACCGGCCAAGACTGCAGGCAGCAAAGCCAGGAAATGAAGCCGGCCGTTTCTTTCGCTCGGTTTCTTGACGCGTATAAGTCGTACCCGTAGGCTTGCTGCCGTAGGTGGAGGAGTCCATTCCTTTGCCCTACGATTTGTTCTGTTCTCGGAAATCAACGTCTCCAACTCGACTTATTGATCTTGCGCTGCTGCCCATGTATCGTGTCACCTGGGCAGGCTGGATCGTTGTTCCGATCTAATTCATCTTCCCGCAGCCTTGACCATTTGTTTGTTTTTACGGAGAATTTTCATGCGTTTCACACAAAAATATCTGTGCTTTGCTCTGCTCGCCTTCAGCCTGTTGTTTGCTTCCTTTGCACGCGCCGATCAAGAGCCGGTCACGCGCGAAAAAATGCAGAACGCCTACATGACGTTCCTCAAGCAGGAAGGCTTTGTGCCTGAACTGACCGAAAAGGGAAGTGTGATTTTCAAATCCGAGGGCAATGTATTCGTCTTGCTGGCCAGTGAAAAATTTCCGTTGTATTTCAGGCTGAGCAATATGTTCAAGTGGCCAATGACGGAAGAGGAAAAGAAACAGAAAACGCTCACTGCCGCCAACAAGGCCTCAATGGAAACCAAGGTGGTCAAAGTCATTGTCGGAGATGATTTTATTTCCTTTGATTTTGAAGCACTCCTGAGCGACCCGGAAAGTTTTCGTCTGTTTTTCAAAGACGCGCTGATCGGTATTCGCTATGCCAAGGGTGTCTTTTTTGAAACTGTGAAATAGCGCGGCGAACCAAGACAACCCAACTCGATTTGAATCGGCCCGGACTTGGGTCTATGATCGTCCACCCAAGTCCACTGCCGCTGCCTCATGGTCATCACCCTCAACGAGCTGGAAGCCGCGATCAATTACTGGCGTCAACGCAGCCCGGCGCAGGGGGAGGCCTATGTGTTGTGCGCGGAAGCGGCGGCGCTGTCCAAACCCTATGCGCTGATGATTTTCCACCACCAGCGCAGCATCGAGCTGCAACAGCTTGAGCCGGCGGCCCAGGAAGCTCTGGTGGCCTATCTGAAGCGCCATTCCGCCCCCTGATCCCGCCTCGGGTAGCGCCAGATGCTACCGACAGCATTACCCCTTACTACTCCGGTTTTTTGCTTTGCCAGTCGGCACATCCGCACCCACAATGCGGCCTGTGACCTGATCTGTGTCTATCCAGATTTGCGTGTCGCTCCTCGATCGCAAATCCTTTGAGGCTCCGGTAATCCCGGAGCCTTTTCTTTTTTCTGCTTCAGGTTTGTCCTGCTTGTTCCGATATTCCCAGTCTCCCCTTCCGATTTTTAAAACCTGTGCATAGCCTGTTTTCCGACCCCGATCTGCTGAAAATGACCCTGCATCTACTGGCGGCACTGGCCGCTGGCGGGGTGATCGGTCTGGAGCGCAGCTATCACGGCCGTGCCGCCGGCTTTCGCACCCACGCGCTGGTGGCGCTGGCGTCGAGCCTGCTGATGTCGCTGACGCTGTATCAGGATCGCTGGCTGGCGCACGAGGTGCTGGAAGAGTTCCGTGGCGATCCCTCGCGCATGGCACAGGGCATCATGACCGGCATCGGCTTTCTCGGTGCCGGGGTGATCTACAAGGAAGGCGGCAATGTACGCGGTCTGACGACGGCGGCTTCGATCTGGATCACGGCGGCGATCGGCATCATGATGGGCGTCGGTTTTTATTTCCCCGCCACCCTGGCAACGATTCTGGTGTTTGTCATCCTCGGGGTGTTTCGCTGGATCGAGGCCCGCATGCCGACGCAAACCTATTCGCACCATACGATCAGCTTTGATCGCGGGTTTGCGCCGGATGAAATCACCTTGCGGCAAATGTTGCGCGATTTCGGTTTCCACGTTGCCAACATGAACTACCGCGTGGTCAACGAGGGCAAGGCCTATGAATACCGCATGATCATCTGGACCACGCAGGATCGGCGTTCTTCGGTACTGGCCGAAGCACTGCGCAAGATGGAGCATGTGCGCGAATTTTCCATCACTCCGGCGGGAGACTGATGCGCGATGCCGGTTTCCGCTGTTCCTGCCCGTCCGCCGCCGGCTGAGTCCGGCGCGCATCGC
>Ga0209515_10004251_pt1 | contig 19543 bp, 19 predicted proteins | sample Subgroupgradi54m_FD_187454 | JGI IMG/M metagenome (GOLD analysis project Ga0209515, IMG submission 187454) | Subsurface groundwater microbial communities from S. Glens Falls, New York, USA - GMW60B uncontaminated upgradient, 5.4 m (SPAdes)... ...
GCTTCTGCGCCGCGCTTCCCGCCATGGCACTCATCCGCTGGATTCCCTATTTGAAAGAAGAACAACCGCGTTAGCCATTAACCTCGGTGAGTTTCGCCACTTTGATTTCTCGCGGCAAACCAAAACTCACACTCTCCGGCACCACCGAAAGTTCGTCCACGGTCTTCACCCCGCGTTCGCGGAAATAATTGACGACCTCTTTCACCAAGCGTTCCGGCGCGGAGGCCCCGGCGGTAATCCCCACACGAGTGGTTGCCGTAAACCATGCGGCATCAATCGCCTGCACATCGTTGATGAGATACGCCTGCGCGCCACACGCTTGCGAGACCTCGGCCAAGCGGCGCGAATTGGAAGAATTGTGCGAACCAATCACCAACACTAAATCGACCTGCTTGGCTAACGCCTTCACCGCGCGTTGCCGATTGGTGGTGGCATAACAGATATCTTCTTTGGGCGGAAAAACCACGGCGGGGAAACGTGCCCTGATGGCCTCGATAATGGCCGTCGTATCATCGATGGATAATGTGGTCTGCGTGATCACCGCCACTTTCAGGGGATCTTCAACCACCACGCGCGCAATATCGTCAACGGTCTCAACCAACTGAATGCGATCGGGCGCCTCGCCCATGGTGCCGATCACTTCTTGATGTCCCGCATGACCCACAAGCAAAATCGAATATCCCTCCGTGGCAAACTTAATCGCCTCCCGATGCACTTTGGTCACCAGCGGACACGTTGCATCGATCGCCGTCAATCCCTTGGCCTCTGCGGCATTGCGGACCTCCGGAGAAATTCCATGCGCGGAAAAAATGAGCGTTCCCCCGGGCGGCACATCATCAACGGCATCAACAAAAACCGCGCCTTTTTTTTGCAGATCTTCCACTACATGTTTGTTGTGCACAATTTCGTGGTACACATAAATGGGTGCACCATACCGTTGCAAACAGACTTCGACCGTTTCAATGGCCCGCTCCACGCCGGCACAGAATCCACGCGGACTGGTGAGCACAACCCGCTCCACCGCTAACCGATTATGCATTACGATCTCCGATCCATGTTGACGGTCTTCAGCAGCGCTGCGTAATCTTCCTCGCCAAACCCTGCTTCCACGCCCTTCCGATAGACTTCGAACAGTTGTTTGGCAACCGGAAGTTTGACCTCGCCGTCGCGCGCGGCCTCAAGCACGAGACCAAGATCTTTCATCATATTGGCCAGTGAAAATTGCACCGAAAAATCTGCGTCGACCATTTTACTCGCCTTGGCCCGGAGAAACACCGAGTCGACGCCAGTCATGCTCAGGACCTCCGCCACGGTGGCAATATTTAATCCGTGAGACTGCGCCAGCTGCGCACCTTCCGCGAACGATTCCACAATTGCGGCGGCCAGCAGATTTTGGACTAACTTGACGAGCGCACCCATCCCTTGGGGCCCGACATACAAGACGCGCCCAAAGATTTGTAAAATTTTGAGGTGCTCCTCAAAGAGTGATCGTTCGCCACCCACCATCACTGTGAGCGAACCATTTTCGGCGCCCGGAATACTCCCCGTCACCGGCGCATCCAAAAAATCGAGACGCGCTTTCCGACAGGCCGCCGCACATTTCAACGCGGACTGCAGCCCGATCGTACTCATGTCGATCATCACCGTGCCACGCCGCGCGCCCGCCAATGCCCTTTTTAGGCTCGGCATAGTATGGTTTGACGCAGATTACATAGAGATGACTTTTAAATGACGAATTTGTCATCTTTCTAGCAAGTCACTAGGCACTGAGCGACGGGGAGTTACGACGGTTTTGGCGACAACGACGGAACGATTTTCTCACGGTAGAGCTTCATCGCGGCGTGGATGACTTGGTGCGCTTCGAGATGGCCGCGTAGCTGCTCGACGTCGACGGCCTTGCCCCTCGAGAGCTTTGTAGTCGAGCAGGAAGCGCTGCAACTCGCGCAGCCGGTGCGCCGGGAACTGACCGATGCGCTCGTAGTGGTTGACCTCGGGGCCGTCGATGGCCACGGTGATAATCTTGTCGTCGCGGCCCTTTTCATCGCGCATCGCGATGACGCTGATCGCGCGCGCCTGCATGATGCACAGCGGCACGACGGACTCCTGCGCGAAGACTAGCACGTCGAGCGGGTCGCCGTCCTCGCAATAGGTGCGCGGCAAAAAGCCGTAGTTCGCCGGATAGTGGACCGCGCTGTAGAGGACACGGTCCAGCCGCAGCAGCCCGGTGCGTTTGTCGAGCTCGTACTTGTTCTTGCTGCCCTGCGGGATTTCGATGATGCACTGGAACGACCGCTCGGGGTTGCCGCCGACTTCAACGTCGTGCCATGGATGCATGTCGTGCCTCGTCCTTCACGAGTGAATGACGCGCTGGGCTGTCACTTTTCACGGTACCACGTCGCGCGGCCGCGCGAGCCGGGGAGTTACTCCGGCTTCTTGCGGTGCAGATGCAGCACATCGTCTTCGAGCTTCTCGACGCCCACGCGCCAGAGCTGCCCGAAGAACGGGCCGAAGAGAAACCCGAGCGACGCGACGACACAGCCCACCGACACGAACGAGATCAGCGACGCGAAAATTTTCCCTGCGGCCGTCGTGGGCGTGGAAGCCGGACCCTGCGCGGTCGCGAGCATACTCATGAAATAAAACGCGTCCAGATACGACAGGCCTTCGATCAGGTGCATACCGACGGTCCCGAAGGCCACGACGGAACCGACAAGCAACAGCGACCACGCGCCGCGCTTCCACGGCGAGTGAAAGTGATGTTGATGCATACCTCATTCCTCCCCGCAACCCTCGGTTCACTGCGCGGCCGATCCGCCTCCAAGAAGCACGCGATCGGCGCATCGCGCACGGGCAGCGCACGCGCGGTCGCGATTGCCGGCGCGCACACCGTGCGCGCCATCCGTGTCATCGGGCGTCGCATTTCGCAAGCATGGTAACCGCATCGTCCCGAGATGTCGATGACTTCGACAGCGGTCTAGCGCGTCGCGTTGTCCGCGGCCTGTTGGATCACGGGGGAAAAATGGTGGATGGTCTGCTCAGTGTGATGATCGAACTCCGACTCGGCGCGCGCCAAAATATCCTGCGCGGGTTGCGAGTTCGTATCCAGATTCAGCAACACGTACTGCGCCGAGGCGGCCGCGTCGACGTATTGCCCCCGCTTGAGAAAGCCGTCGCCTTGCACAAGCAGATAGTCCTCTTGTCGCTGGGAGTCGCTGAGCTTGCGCGCCCGCTCGATCGCTTCGGTCGCGTTCGCCGCCTGCCGGTACGTCCACGTCGACCGCACACCCATCGGTGTACGGGACTTCCTCGCCAGCAATGATCGTGCCGGCTCGGTCGTCGCGCAGCCGGCGAATGCCGCGGCGGCGAGCACCGCGGCCCCGCACCGTCGAATCGTCCTGGAGCATGTGTGCATGAGCAATCCTCGCGTGATTCGCGACAGGAACGATGCTTTCTCTCAGCGTAGGCGACGGCACAGGCCCCTGCAAGGGACCCGAGTCAATTGAAGCCTGCCGCTCGCTCCGCTATGATGCGGCATGAGCCGCGCGTCGTTCGCTCGCACCATCGCCATCTTGGCGATCTGGACGGCAGTTGGGCCGCTGCCCGATCGCGCCGAGGCTATCGAGCCCGCGAATCCTCATGCCAGCGAGCAGGCGCGCGTCGTGCTCAACTATCTCGCCGGGCTCCCGAGCCGCGACGCGCAGCGCGTGCTCAGCGGCCAATATGTCTGCGCCGCCGTCGTGGCGCCGGAGCAGGCCGACCAAGTGGTCGGCGACACGGAGACGTGCTATCAGCGGGACATCGTCGGCTTGCATGCGTCGACGGGCAAGTGGGTCGCGCTGGTCGGCGGCGATTACGGCCGGCTCGGCCGGACGCTCTGGCGGCTCGACCTCGCGCGCACCAACGGTCCGTTGCTCACCCACTGGCAGCGCGGCGGCCTGGTGACGATCACCTGGCACGCGCGCAACCCGTGGACCGACGGCGATGCCCGCGACAAGCGCATCCCCGGCTCGTTCGATGAGCTGCTGACCGAGGGCAACCCGGTCCATGTCGCGTGGATGCAAGAGCTCGGCCGCATCGCGTCGGCGCTCGACGAGCTGCAGCAAGCCGGTGTCGTCGTCTTGTGGCGGCCGCTCCACGAGTCGAATGAGCCGTCGGCATTCTGGTGGTGCGCCGGCCGCGCGGATTCGCCGACGCCCGAGCAACTGAGGCAGCTGTGGCGCCAGATGTTCCGCTACTTCACCGAGCAGCGGCACCTCAACAATCTGTTGTGGGTGTACGCGGCCACGCCGAAGGAAAAAATCGGCGCCCTGCCCGAGCTGCAAACGTATCCGGGCTCGGATGTCGTCGACGTCGTGGGCTTCGACGTGTACGCGGATATCCTCGAGCTGGGCAGCTACGAAGCGCTGCTCGCGCTCGACAAGCCGGTGGGCTTGACCGAATTCGGGCCGAGCGGCGTCGTCGCTGAAGAGCACAGTTACAATTATCTGCGATTGATCCAGCAAATCCGCGACCGCTATCCGCGCTTCTGCTTCGTGCAATGTTGGAGCAGCTCCGGGCGGCCGGGCACCAAAGCGTGGGAGCTCGTCGCGCATCGCAACGCCGGGCTGTTCCTGCGCGATCCGTGGATCGTGACCGCCTCGGGCGACGGCCGGCAGCCGTGGCGCGATGTCGCGGCCGCGATGGCGGCCGCGCAACCGACAACGCCGACCCCGATCCTCACACATCATCGTCGCCGCGCGAAACATTTGCTCCGCGGGTCGGCGAACGATCAGAAAAAACAGTAGCGGGCGATCGCGGTGACCGCGGCCGGCTAGGGTTGGTTCTGCGTCGGCGGCGCGAGCGCGTCGGGGAACCAGCGCGGGATGTCCCGAAGGACCGCGCAACGGGCGACGGGGTTCCACGGCGTCAGACCGAGCTGGCGGCCTTCTTCGTAGGCGCGGCTCGGCGTCCAGCCTTGCATCGCGATCCGATAGAGCGCGGCCATGACACCGGTCCGATTGCGGCCCAGGCGGCAGTGCACGAAGACCGGACGCTGGCTCGGATCGCCGGCGATCGCGAGAAATTCGCGCATCTGCGCTTCGCTCGGCCGCGACCACACCCACACAGGCAGGCTGACCCAGCGGATGCCCAGTTGTTCCGCCAGCCGCCGCTCCTCGTCCATGTCCCGCGAATAGCGGCGCAGGTCGACGATCGTCTTGATGCCCATCGACGCCAGCTGCCGCATCCCGTCGGCCGAGGGCTGCGCGCCGCGGTAGAGCCCGTCGTCGACCTGTACGAGATTCCGGATCGTGGGCGCCGCTTGATTCGGCGTGTGGGCGCAGCCGACCAAAACAGCAAGGGCGATCGTCGCGCATGCCGCCGCTTGTGACGACCGCCGCCCACCGATCCGCCGCCGATCAGTCCCGCGCCCGGTCGATCGACGACGAAGAGAGCCCATCGCGCAACCGTACCGCGCGAACATGCTGCGAAGGATGGAAATGGTTGACTCGGCTTGTTGATATCGTCGTGACCGGCCCGCCACAACGATCGACTGAATCACAACCTGGACCCTGGTTGCGTCGAATCCCGGTTTTCGATTATAGACTGCGCCGCCGATGTTGTCACAACTCTACTCGGCGGCGGATGTCCGCCGATCGTATGTCGGCTCGAAATAATCTACCGAGCGATGGGGAGGGCTAACGCGGGATAAAACTTTATCGCAGGATAACTGCGGCTTTGTAATCGCTCACGACAGAACGCGAGGATGCGCTGCTTGTCGTCTTCCGAGACGTCCTTGTCGCGGTCGGCCTGCCCGCTCTTGAAATACGTGCCGGACAGCGAGAACATGTTCGGCGGCGACATCTCGAACAGCTCCTCATGCTCTTTCATCCACTGGAAGCTGCTCTTCTCGACGACGCGCTTGACCCGCTCTTCGGTCACCGACTCGCCGAGGAACTGCGCCACGCGCCGCACCGTGCCTTCGTGGTCCTTCTTCATCTCTTCGAAATGGATGAACAGCACGTTCTGCGGGTGCTGCTGCGCCCAATCCCAATAGCCGGCGGCGTGCTCGGGCCACGACAGCCACCACATCGTGTCGCTGCAGTACCACTCGAGCAACTCGTTGCGGGCGGGCACGAACGGCCCGGACATCAGGGTGAAAAAATCCACGACGCTCGCGAAGCACGCAACCGGGTGGCGCGTGACGTAGATGTACTTCGCCTCGGGGCTGAATCGCAGCAGCTTGGTGGGCATATGCGTCTTGATCATCCGCTTGCGGCCGGCACCGATCAGCGGGGCATCTTTCACGGAGACACCGTCGACGGCTTCGATCCACGGGCTGATCGCGTACATGTGCGTGTGGCCGGCGTCGCTCAAATCGCCCTGCCCGCGGCAGAGGATTTCGTAGACGATCTGCTGCATCCACGTCGTGCCGCACTTCATCTGCGTAGCGACGAAGATGTCGTCCTTGGTGGGCTGATACGTGGCGGCGAAGCGGAAACTGTCCTCGGTGCAGCTGTAGCTCGGACCGGTCACACCGTTGTATTCGATCGACGGCAGCGAGCGGACGTTGGTCTGGGCTTTGGCTTCCATGCTGATGAACGGCAGGAGCAGCTTCGAGCGGCGGCGAATCTCGTCCTTGAAGCGCTGCCGCTCGGCCAACGGCTTGCCGTAATACTTGAGCCCGCGGCGATTGTCCATCTCCCACTTCGTGTAGGACTGGTAATACATCACGAACGCGGTCCGATAGATCACGAACGCCACAATGAAGACGATTGGCACGATCAGCAGCCAGATCATGGTGACTCCGAGTTCAGGCTCGCGAAGCGCCGGGCCATGTTGGCCGGGCCGGGAAACGCATCATTATGCTGCAGGACGGCATCCGGCGCAACACGGTCGACAGTCCGCGATTCGCTGCGCCAGCGTCGAGGAACTCGTCACCGCGGCGTGCCACGTACGCGCCGCCGGCCGTCACTGAGCCGCGCGCTTCGCGTGCTCAAACAGCACAGTCGGCTCCATCCCATCGGTAGGATAGATCGCGAACCCCAGTTGAAATTTCCACGCCGCGGCCAGCAACCTTCGCAGCCGGCCGATCATCGCCTCGACGTCCTTGGGCTCCGGCGCGATCGCCAACACGACCACCCAGGACGCGCCCATGTCGACAACGACGTCATTGCGATGGATCATCCGCCGGATGTCTTCCGCGAGGCGCCCGACGCTCGAAGCCTTCGCGGAATCGGGCGCCGTCTCAGTGTCGTGCGCGCGGATGGCCAACAGTCCGATCGTCTGCTGTTTCTCGAACATGGCCAGCACTTGCAGCTCCCGGAAGCTCTCGGTCAGCATGACCTCGGCTTCGTGGAACGGGAGCCACACCATAAACGTCGTCCCGTGGCCCGGCTGCGACGAAACCTCGATCCATCCGTGGTGCAGCTCGACGAGCTCCTTGCAGACCACCAGCCCCAGGCCCGTGCCGCGCGGTTGGTTCGGATCGCGGAACCCGACCTGTGAAAATTTCTGAAACAACTTGGGCAGGTCGTGCGTGTCGATGCCGCGCCCGTCGTCGGCGATGGAGATCCCCAGCTGATCGTCCCGGCGCTCGACGCGAAACGTGATGGTGCCCTGGTCGCCCGTGAACTTGATCGCGTTGGACAGGAGATTGCTCATGACCTGCAAGATGCGGTGCGGGTCGACGAAGGCGAAGCAGCCGGGTTGCACGTCCATCGAGATCGTCCGGTTGGCGCGCACGGGCCGGAAACTCTGGATCGTCATGTCGATGAGCTGGTGCAGATCGACCTGCCGTCGCTGCAGCTGCATTTGCCCAGCCTCGGCCTTCGAGACGTCGAGGATATTGTTGACGAGCTCGATCAGCCGCTCGATGTCGCGATCGATCACCGTCAGATACTCGCGCTGCTCGGTGCTGATCGGCCCGAGCGCGTCCTGCAAGAGCAGCGACACCCCTTCCTTCACCGACGTCAACGGCGTGCGGAACTCGTGGCTCACCTTCGCGATGAGGTCGTCCTTGAACTGCAGCAGCCCTTTGAGCTGCTCATACGAGGTCTGCAGCGCCGCTTGGGCTTGATCGCGTTCGAGCTCCAGGCGCTTGCGATCCCGGCGCTCGCGGTGGCGGTCGATGGCCCGCCGGATGATGCCCGGCAGCATGTCCTCATACGCGTTGTCCTTGACGACGTAATCGTACGCGCCCTCCTGCATCGCTTCGACGGCGACGCGCTCATTGCCCAGCGCGGTCACGATGATCAGCGGGATGTCCCGCCCGTGCGATTTGAGCTGCTTCAACACCTCGACCCCGCTCATCCGGGGCAGTCGATAGTCGCAGAGCACGACCTCATACGGCCGCGCGAGCATCTTCTCGAGCCCTTCCGGACCGTCGAGCGCCGTGTCCACGGCGTAGTCACCGGCCAGCTTCAGCACCCGCTTCGTAATCGTGATCTGGTCGGGATCATCGTCCAGCAGCAGGACGCTCACGCTCATGAGACGGTCGCGTCAGCGTGGAGGCGCATTGACGTTCATAAAGCCCCAATACAGGCCGACCTGTTTGATGAGCTCGACGAACCGGTCGAACTCCACGGGCTTTTGCAGAAAACTGTTGCAGCCGCGGTCGTAGCCCTCGACGAGGTCCTGATCCCGCGTCGAGGACGTGAGCATGACGATCGGGATGGTCTTGAGGTCGGGGTGCTGCTTGACGAAGTTGAGGACATCCAAGCCGTTCATCTTCGGCATGTTGATGTCGAGCAGGATCAGGCCGGGCTGGGGGCTCATCGACGGGTCTTGGTAGCGCCCTTGATGCAAGAGGTACTCCAACGCTTCTTGGCCGTCGCGGACGACGTCGAGCTGATTGACGATCTTCGCCTCGAGCAAGGCCTTCTGCGTGATCATAATGTCGTCCACGTTGTCCTCGATCAACAAGATCCGGATCAATCCTTTGTCGTCTGGCATGTAGGCCTCCTGATGGCCGCCACGATGGCCGTGCGGCTAAACTTGGTACTTCTCGGGACGTCCCAGCTGACGGAGCAGCGCATTGACCTCGTACTTCAATTCCAGCACGCGGCCTTCCCGATCCATCATGAGGACATTCATGCGCTGCAGCTCGGCCTTTTCCTCGCGCAACGACTGGATCGCATCGTTGCGCTCCCGTTCCAATTGCTCGCGCACCTGTTTATCGCGATGGCGCTCCGAGGCACGTTGTATCACGCCGGAGAGGAGCTCTTCGTACGCAGCATCCTTGATCAGATAATCGTAGGCGCCGATCTTCATCGCCTCGACGGCGATCCGCTCGCTGCCTTCTGACGTCGTGATGATGATGGGGAGGCTGCGGCCCGTGGCCTGGAGTTGCTGGAGCAGCTCGACCCCGCTCATCCCCGGCAAACGGTAGTCGCACAGCACCACGTCGTAGGGCTGCTCCAGAATCTTGGCCAGGCCGGCCGCCGCGTCACCCGCGGACTCCACGACGTACTCTCCCGCCGTCCGAGCCAGCGCCCGCTTGGTGATGAGAATCGAGTCAGGGTTATCGTCGATGCATAAGACGCGGATCGCCATCGAACTGCTCCGATCAGTATTGCGCGGGAGACTCAACGTTCAGCAGCCCCCAATACAAGCCGATCTCTTGCACGAGCGCGACGAATCGATCGAATTCGACCGGCTTCTGGATGAAGCTGTTGCAGCCGCTGTCGTAACTCTTGACCACGTCCTCGTCCCGCCTCGATACCGTGAGCATGATCACCGGGATGCGCCGCAGGTCCGGGGTCTGTTTGATCCGCGCCAGGACGTCGATCCCGTTGAGCTTCGGGAGGTTCACATCCAACAGGACAAGGCCGGGCCGCGGGCTCTTGGCCGCGTCCGCATGAGCACCGGCGTGCTGCAAGAAATCGAGGGCTTCCTGGCCGTCGCGGACGACGTGCAGCTCATTGATCACCTTGGCTTCCTTCAACGCCCGCTTGGTGATCATGACGTCGTCCAAGTTATCCTCGACGAGCAAAATCTTCACCAACTGTCCGCCTTCAGACATCCTCTGCCTCCCTATGAAGCGACGCCCTCATCCGGCCTGGTCCGCTCCTGTTCCTTCAGCGCGTCATCCAAGACTTGCTCTGAAATCAGCCCCTTCCCCAAGAGGATCGCGCCGAGTTTCTTTTGCTGCATCATGCGCTGCGGATCCTCCGGGATCGTGAAATGAAATGTCGCGCCCGCCCCGAGCGTCGAGTCGACCCAGATGCGGCCGTGGTGCAGCTCCACGACCTTCTTGACGATCGTCAGCCCGACCCCGGTACCTTCCTGCTCTTCCCGTTTGCCGAGCCGCTGAAAAATCTCAAAGATCTTCTCGAAATACTGCGGCTCAATGCCCGGGCCGTTGTCCTTCACGGTAAACTCGTACCAGCCGTCGGCGAGGTTCCAACCGATCTCGATGATGCACGCGGGCTTGTTGTTGTACTTGATCGCGTTGGAGATCAGGTTCGCGAATACTTCCGCCAGCCGAACCCGGTCGCATGTGATGGTCGGCAACGCGCGCCCGACGACCAATTGGACATGCTTCTCCTGCATGACGTGCTCGAACCGCGCTTTGACTTCGTCCAGCAACTGGTTGAGATCCACGGTCTGCAGCTGGTTGGCTCGCTTGGACAACCGCGACACCGCCAGCAGGTCTTCGATGAGGGTCTGCATGCGCTTGGCGTTGGCGCGCACGCGTTGCAGATAACCCCGCGCTTCCTCATCGAGCTTGTCTTGGATCCCCTCTTCGAGGAATCTCGAAAACGCATCGATCGACCGCAGCGGCTCCTTCAGATCGTGGGAGACGATGTAGGTGAAATCGTCGAGCTCCTTGTTGCTTTGCTCGATGGCCCGAGCATAGCTTTCCACGGCCTCCTGGGCCTTCTTGCGCTCGGCCATCTCGCGTTGCAGCTCGTCATTTGCCGACGACAGCGCCGACGTGCGTTGGGCGATCTTCCCCTCGAGCGCCTCATACGATTCGCCCACCTTCTCCGTCATCAGATTAAACGCGGCGGCCAACTCCCCGATCTCATCACTCGAGGTCACGGGCGATCGTTTCGACAGATTTCCCGCCGCCACATGCCTCGTGACGTCCGTCAACGCCACCACGGGCTTGACGACCAGACGGATCATGAGCCAGAGCAGCACCGCCGCTCCCAAGAGCACCATCGGGATGAGGACTATCGCGTGTTGGATCGCGGTGTCGCGTGCTCTCACAAAGGCAATCGAGGTCGGCACCTCGAGAATCAATCCCCAGCCGCTGCCGCGATAGCCCAAGAACCCGAGCTGCGGCGCGTAGGATGCCAGCGTCTCCATCGGCACGACACCTTGCCCAGGCGGCACGATCAGCGATTGCGGCTGCCTGGCCTGCAAACTATCCAGCAGCATGGAACTGTGCAGCTGATGCAACAGCAGCGGGGTCTCCGCATGCCGCGTATTGTGGCCGAGGATCACCCCCTGCGCGTTCAACAACATCGTGTGGGCTTCGACGTCATCCAAGATCTCAGCCAGCGACGGCCACGCGAAGAGCCCGATCATCACCCCGGTCACCGGCCGGCCCGCCACGCGCCGATCTCGCAAGGGCGCGGCGAAGATGATGGTTGGCTTTCGCGTCGCTTGCGAGATCAGGAAATCCGAATAATAGACCTGCCCGGCCAGCGCCTCGTCGAACGCCGCGGCGTCCGCGACGTTGCGGCGGACGAATTGGCCGATGTCCTGTTGCTTGCTTGATGCCGCGATGATGCCGTCCCGCGAAGCCACGTACAGGCGGTCCCACGGCCCGGTGAGCACCGTCAGATCGCTCAACATCTTGTCGACGGCTTCCACGCTCGCGACCGGCGATCCCGTGGTCAGACTGCTGAATTGCGGGTCTTCCGCGATCGCTTCGATGTCTTTCAACCGTTCGCACAGCAGGCGGTCGATCTTGTTCATCGTCTGCTTGGCCAGCTCAAGCTGGTTGGACCCGATGGACGCTTCCAAGCTGGCCTTCGTCAACCCAAACGTCGCGGACGACGTGAGCAGCCCAATCGCCAGCGTGCCGACCCCAACGATGATCGAAAGTTTGACCGCAAGCTTCATGGACTCGTTCGGCGGCGCCTCGGAAGCGCGTCCTCGTCGTGTCGCACGCGTGCTCGGCTAATGACCGCGTTCCTCCGCGAGCGCACGCACGAAACGCGGCTCAAGCATGGCATCGACATCGATCGTCTTGACCTGTTCACGGCCCTGCCGTTGGAGAAATGCAGCTAATTGAATCAGATGGCCGTGGAGCGATTCGAGAGCGTCGGTCGGTGTGAAGGCCTGCACATTCCCGGCGAGATCGACCACACGCACGCCCTGCAGCTGGCTCGCGATCTCGTGTTCCGTTTGCCCATACACCTTGGCCACCATCCGGTCGGCCTCTTCCGGATGTTGCTTCCAGAATTCGATCGCGCGGAAATAGGCCCGCGTGATGGCCGCGACCGTCTCCGGATACCGCTCGATGAATTCCGATCGGAACGTCAACACGTCGGTGATGAGGCCTGGCGCCTGGGCCGACGAGAACAGGGCGTGGGCCCCGGCTGCGACGGCTTGCGATGCCGACGGCTCGTACGTCACGGCCACATCCACCTGCCCATCGATGAGCAGCTTCGCGGCTTTCTCCGGATCGGCGAAGACCGGCTTCACGTCAGCGAGCGTCAGATTGTTCTTCCGCAGCGCCCAATCAAGGAAGAATTCCTCCAGCGTCCCCGCCTCGAACGCGACCCGCTTGTCCTTGATCTCCTGCAGCGTCGCGACTCCGGGTCCGGCCAGGATCATGTCCGCTCCGTTGGAATGATCGATCACGAGGACAATCTGATGCGCGAGTCCGCCGAGGCGCTCATTGACCGCATCGAGCGTCAGGTCCGCGCGGCTGATTAGCTTGCCCGCGACGTAGTCGTTGGAGACTTCACCGAGCGATGCGTAGCGCTTGATGGTCACCTCAACGCCCGCGTCGCGGAAGTAGCCCGCCTGATCGGCGACGAGCAGCGCCAGGTAGCCCGGCCACGTGACGATGCCGATCGATACGGTCCCGGAAAACGTGCGCGGCGCGGCGGGGGCATGCTGCTCGGTCCCGTGCCGCTGACGCAGCGCGAGTCCGAGCAAGAGCGCCAGCGCGGCGCCCACTCCGACGATGGTGAAGCCCTTCCATCGGCTCATGGCATTCCCCTCCTTGAGTGCAGCGAAGCGTCGCTCATCACGGCTCGAATAAAGCGCCGGTCGATGAGCCGGTCCGTATCCAATTCCCGTCGGGGCCCGGATTGATGGCTCAGGACAAATTCGCCCACCTGCCGGAGGTTGCCATACAACGAGAGCGATGTGCCCTTTAAGTCGAGCGACGTCGAGAATGTGAGCGCGGTGTCGTTGTCGCGCTCATCGAGGAAGCTGATGGTCAGCAGTTGCGCGGCGATCTCTTCCGGCGTGGCCCCGCAGGCCTTCGCGGCGATCCGTTGCGCCTCCTTCGGCTGCTGTTTCCAAAATGCCAGCCCCTGGAAGTAGGCCCGCAGGATCGCTTTCACCCAATTCGGATGCGCGGTGATGGCGTCGTCGCGGAACGTGAGGATATCCGCGATCAGCCCGGGCGCGGCGCGCGTGGAATAGATCGTGTGCGCGATGCCCTCCTTGAGCGCGCTGGTGAGGAACGGCTCATGGATGACGGCCGCGTCGATCTGCTTGTCCCGCAGCAGTGCTAAGACGTGTTCGGATGTGGTTAGCACCGAGATGACATCGTGAAGCGATGCGCCGTGCTCGGACAACGCGAACGCCAGAAAAAATTCCTCCATTGTGCCGGGCTCATACCCGACGCGCTGGCCGGACAACGCGCTGATGTCGTGCAACCCGAGCCGCGCAACAATCGCATCCGCGCCGCGGCTGTAGTCGATGACAAGCACCGCCTTGTGGCCCAACCCCTGCAACGCTTCCTGCACCGCATCGAACGTCAAATTTCCGCGCGCCTGCAGCTTCCCCGCCACATAGTCCCGCGACAGCTCGTTGAAGTTGGTGTACATGACCAGCTTCAGCGATACGCCCTGCTCGCGGAAGTAGCCTTTTTCCTGGGCGACGAAGAACGGCAGATACCCCGGCCACGCATTGAGGCCGATCGCCACTTCCGGCCGCGCGGCTTGACGGCCGCGCCACCAGACCGCGGCGACAATGGCCAGGGCCACGGCCGCAAGCGCGATCAGCTGTCGCGCGACGAGCCGGCCACGGCGACGATTGGCGCGGCTGAAGCAATGGCGATTATCTGGCATGGGTGACGATTTCTCGAATGAACCGCGGCTCAATGAGTCGATCCGTGTCGCACTCCTCGGCCGCCCGGCCGCGATGCTCCTTCACGAACTCGCCGATCTGCCGCATGTTTCCGTAGAGTGATTGCACGCCGGCCGCGAAGGTGAGCGCCGTGTGGTTCTCGCGTTCATCAAGGAGCTTCACGCCTTGCAATTGGGCCGCAATGCTCTCAGCCGAGTCCCCGAATTCCTTCGCGAGGATCGCATCGGCCTGCTCGGGGTGCTCCTTCCAGAATTGGATGGCACGAAAATAGGCCTGCATGATCGCGCGGATCGTATCTGGATGGGCTTCGAGGAAATCCGTGCGAAACGTCAGGATGTCGGTGATCAAGCCCGGAGCGTCGGCCGAGGAATAGAGGCTGTGAAATTGGCCGGACCCGAGTATCTTGGACAGAAATGGTTCGTGCGAAACGGCGACGTCCAGTTGTCCTGCGGCGAGCTGTTGGGCCGACTCTTCGGGATTGGCGACGGCGACGTGAATATCAGCAAGGGTGAGGCCGACTTGCTTCAAGGCCCACGTGATAAAGAACTCTTCGAGCGTGTTCGGCTCGAAAGCCACGCGCTTGCCGCGAGCATCTTTCAGGGCGAGAGTATTTGGGCCCGCGACGATGGCATCCGAGCCATTCGAGTAGTCAATCACCAAGACGGCCTTCTGATTCAATCCCTGCAGCGACTCATTGACCATGTCCAGCGTGAGATTCGCTCGGCCCTGCATCTTGCCGGCTACGTAATCTTCCGAGAGCTTGCCTAACGCCACATATCGCTTGATCTGGACATTGAGCCTGGCGTCTTTAAAGTAGCCCAGGTCACGGGCGACATACAGCGCGAGGTAGCCGGGCCATGTTTCCGTTCCAATGGTGATCGTCCCGGAATAGAGAGGCGTCGGACTGGTTGTCCGCGGTAAGAGCCGCCTCGCACCGAACCAAGCGGCACCGATTGCCAGCAGTATCACGACGATCCCGACCGCGACTGGTCGTCTAGCACCCATCGGGAGCTGTGTCATCGCCCGTGTTCCCGCGCTAGAAGCGCGCGATGAGTTCCAACGACGCGGTGTCTTGATAGCTGGTGAAGCCCGCCGAGTTGCGGAAGAAGACGCGCTCGTCGGCCTTGTCATGCCGATACTCGAGGCGCGCCAGCAGATGCTCATGCAGAATCCATTGGCTCGTCAGAGTCCACTCGTAGAGAGCCAGATCCCTGAACGCTCCTCCGTCGAGGCCGGTAAAGGCCGTGCGCACGCCATCCATATCGTCGAACCATTCGAAGCGCCCCGCCAGCGCCCACTTTTTGGTCAGGTCATACTTCGAATACAGAGCGAGACCTTGCCAGTTTGCCGAGTCGGGCCCCGGTGTTCCCAAGCCTTGCGTCAAGCTGCTCTCATGGCCATAGTCGTAGTTGGCCATGAGGGTCAGGCGCTCCATTGCTTTCCACGTGGCGACGAGATCCACGACCGTGCGATCGTTGCGGTTGTCTTTCGTTCGCTCGGCACCGGTGATCAGGTTCGTCGTGAGGCTGATCGCCTCCGTCGGGTTGACGGTGATCCCTCCGAGCAGGCTCTTGGCCTTGTTGTTTTCGTCGACGATGTCCCAGCCGTTGACCACGCCCGCGGACACCGAGCCCCAGCTGCTCAAGGGATAGGTCGCCAGCGCCCCGGTGTGCGTGCCCGGTTCCGCGTAGGTAAAGAGGAACGAGCGGGAAAAATTCCAGTTCTCCGGGCTCGGTGTGACTTCCGCGCCCAGCAGCGTGGAAAATTTTCCGAGCTTGAAATCCAGTCCCTCGCCGACAGGCGCCCTGACCGAGACGAACGCTTGGTTGAGGTCGACGAGATCCGACGGACTGCCGCCGGTGCCCAGCCCCGTCGAATGCATCACCTCCGCGTCGTCGCCGAAGTAGAGGTTCGTCTGGAAGCCGATCGGCGAATCCGCAGTCAGCGGTTTGGCCAACGTCAACTCCACCGCGTGAGGGGTAAACGCATTGGACTGCCGGTCGAAGAGCCGACCGCGATTCGTCCGGCCGGTCCCCGAATCCGCGGCGGAAAAGTTATAGATATAGGAAACATCCGTGAACCCGCTGAGCGTAACCCCGCTGAGCCCGCTTGGCAGTTGCAGGGTTGAGGCCGCCGGTTTCTCTGACCCCAGCGCTCCTGTCGCGGCATCGGCGCCGACTTGCGACACGGAGGCTGATCGGCTTTGCTGAGACTCGAGCCGCTCGATCTTTTGCTCCATCGCCTGCATCGTCTGCTGCATGTGCTGCAGTTGCTGCTTGAGATCCCCGACCTCGTCGGCCCACAATGGCGTGACTCGTGATGCCACGAGGCTCACCGCGCACCACGCAACCATGGTCCTTCTCATGCCCCGCCGAACGCGCTGCTCTATTGGGTCACGCACTTCACACCTCCGTTTTCACGCGCGCTCCATCGCGCCGCATCGAGTCCTCACCTCAATGTGCCTGCATGATATTGCTATTGGCGCACCGCCATTGCGACATTGACGGCCCGAGGACGGGCTGGCGGCACTGCGCGTCAGGTTCGGCTCATGATTGTTCTGCCGTCGGCGCGACGTCTACTAGCCACGATGAGTCGATGGGAAGTCCTATACTCGGGAGTATGACGGAGGGATGTAACAACTGCATAGCAACCGTTCACTCTACGCCGGAGTGAGGAAGCTGCGCGGCGCATAATGGGGAAACAGGCGTGCGTACCGAATCAAAACAACCGTCCTCTGGTGAGAACTTGGTGAGAACTTCGTAAGCAAGACTGTTTCGGCGAGCAATTAACGTATTTCGTTAATGCGATTTTATTGAAACTACGTAATTTAGTCAAATATTAACGAATACAAAGGACCTTGAAACGAAAAGACTTATCGAATAATGAGAATGCGCGGGCGCGCGAGAGAATACCGAATCGCGAGCATTGCCGGAAAAAGCCATGCAAGCCGTCGATCTGGATCGAAGCGGCCGCGTCACCAGACGAGCGAGGTCGGAGAGCCTGGGACCAGCCAGCGGACGCGCTCGGTGAGGCCGGCGCACGCGAAGGCTGCCTCCGCGTGTGCGCGCGGATCGCGGAAATGCGTCCAGCCGTCGTAGTGAATCGGGACGATGGTCCTCGCGACGAGCGCGGCGGCCGCTTGAGCGGCTTCGACGCCGGTCATCGTGTAGCGCAACGGGCCGCTGATCGGAAACCGCACGCCGCCCATGTGCAGCAGCGCGATGCTGATGGGCCCGCGCCGCGCGACCGAACGCACACCGCTATACCACACCGTGTCGCCGGAGATGTAGAGCGCGCCGTATTGCTGCCCGTCGCACTCGAGCAGAAATCCGACGACCTCGCCGACGATGGGCCGGGAAAGCGGCGGCCCGTGCCGCCCGGGCGTGGCGGTGATACGGATGCGCGGGCCGTTGTCCGCCGAGAGTTCCGCCGTCTGCCACGGGGCCAGCCCCATGGCGCCGTTGCCCAGGCGGCGCGCGGCTGAGCGTGTGGTGATGACGCGCGGCACGTGTCGTAGCAGTTCGCGACCACTTGCGTCGAGGTTGTCCGCGTGCTGGTCGTGGCTAATGAGCACGGCATCGATGCGGCCGATCGCGTCCGGCGTCAGCGCCGGCCCGACGATCTTCGTCGAGCCCGTGCCGAACCCGAACCGATACGCCCGCCCCGGCGGGTCGAGCGCGGGATCGGTGAGGATGCGCAACGAGCCGATCTCGAGGATCACGGTCGCCGTGCCGACGTGCGTGACGGTGATCTGCATCGACCGGTGGCTACGTGCGCGACAGCTTGAAAGCGCGGTTGCCGATGTGTGCGTGCGCCATTCCATCCTCCCGTCTCGTGCCCGACGCCAACAGGTGTGCGATTATCGTAGCAAAAGGCGATCTGATGGTCGAACAGCTCCGGGAGAATCGAGACAGGCGGGCGGCGAGTCGCATGATCAACGTCGGTGACATCGATATGCGCGCGGGCTACTTGGATTGATCGGGCGCGGTCGGCGTTGAGCGGAGCTGTAGTGCCTGGAGCTTCTCCTTCAGCTCGATGATGCGCTCCTCGCGACCGAGCATAATCTTGTTGAACATCTCAAGTTCCTGGACGTGCTGCTCGAGCTGCCGCTTGGCGAGCTCCAGCTCTTGTGTGCGATGCTGGACTTCCACTTCGAGGTTGTCCCGAATCGCGACCAGCTCGCGCGTCCGCTCCTTGACCTGGTCTTCAAGTCCACCTTTCGCGCGCTGCAGCTCTTGTGTGCGCTCCGCCACGCGCAGCTCCAGGCTGCGGTTGGTCTCCTGCAGCATCTTCGACATGCTGAGGATGTCGTCGTTGGATTGCCGCAACTTCGCCCCCGCGTCCTGCAACTCGACTTCGCGCCGCGCGATGCTGCGCAGCTCATGGATGCCTTGGCGGCAGCTCGTCGTCAGGAACACCACTTCGAAGATCACCCACAACGCGTGCTCCACGGATCGCCACAGGCTCACCGTGGTCACGCCGTAGACGGACAACGGAAACCAAATCCCCAGCGCCAGGTGATCGGCGTAGACGACGGCGCTGGCCGTGATCAGCACCGGCCAGTCCCGATAGAACGCCAGCAGGGCCAGCGATCCGAACACGTGGAAGTGCGTCTCGATGCGACCGCCGGTGACATGCACGAGCAGTGCCGACTGCAGCATTTGGGCGACGGCGATCACGTGCCGCGTGTAGCGTGTGCCGGGTCGACGGCGGATCAAATAGAGCGGGTACGCGGCGAAGAGTCCGCCGAGCAGCAGCGCGGCGACGACGTGTTGATGTATGGACCAATACTGCGCGATCCAGGTCCGCGGCGACCAGACCAGCGCGGCCACCACAGCGCCCGCCCATTGCGCCAGGAGCAACCAAAAGAACATGCGGTCGGTTCTCAGCGTAATGGCCGACATGTCCTGCTGAAAGATCCCCTCGGCGCGCGGATCGAGGATCACGTCGTTCATTCGTGCTCCTTCGCCAGCTTGGCGGCGCGCTCGTCGACGACCAACGGGCAACCGAAGACCGGGCTCGGCGCGCGCCGCGTCAGGCGTTCCTCACCCGCGAGGACCCGCGCCAGCGTCTGGCGTCCTTGATTGTCCTCCTCGCCGCCACGCCGGTTGGTGATGCCGCCACGGAATCGCTCCTGCCCATGCACATCGTAGACGAGAATCGTACCCGACGTGAGCGCACCGAACCGACGCGCTTCGACCCCATCGCGATCGATCACGATGGACGCATGTGGGATCGCGGCTCGAATGGTCTTCACGTACTCGCCCTGCTCCCACGCGTT
>Ga0209515_10004252_pt1 | contig 19542 bp, 24 predicted proteins | sample Subgroupgradi54m_FD_187454 | JGI IMG/M metagenome (GOLD analysis project Ga0209515, IMG submission 187454) | Subsurface groundwater microbial communities from S. Glens Falls, New York, USA - GMW60B uncontaminated upgradient, 5.4 m (SPAdes)... ...
GAGATGAATGTCTTGACGGTCAAGAATTTCCAAAGCCGCTTCGCCAGTCACAACATGGGTGCAGTCAAAGCCGGCCTTTTGGAGATTGTATTTGACCAGTTTGGCAATGTGCTGATCGTCTTCAACAATAAGAATTTTTTCGTTAGGCATATTTGTTTGCGATCATACCATAGATCGACTTTCACTCAAAGGATAAAACAGACGTGCTAAAAGGACGTGACAATATCGTGAATATCCCGTGAACTTCTTACTTAGATTTCAATCTTGATGTCGTCTCCCTCGAGGTGAACAGGGTAAGATTTGACACCTTCGTAAGCTGGTTCGCCTAAAACCGCGCCCGTGCAAATATCAAACGTCGCGCCATGCCAGGGACAGGTGACAACTTTCCCCTCGACAGAACCTTCCGAGAGCGGCCCCGAAGCGTGGGTGCACTCATCATCAATGGCGTAATATTGGCCATCAACTAAAAAAAGAGCGATCCTCTTGCCCTTAACCTCGATAGCAAGAGGTTGTCCGGAAAAAACACTTTTCTTTTCAGCGACTTTAATCAGTTCAGGCATCGTCATCTCCCTGCCTGCCGGCCGAGTAGGTTCCGCCACGAAGTGTGGCGGAACAGGCAGGCTTTCATTTTTTTAGATTATAACATAAAAAACCAGTTACCTTTCGATAACTGGCAATAGATACGGGACCAACATTACCATTATGCTGTTTGATTTTTACGTCTTCATTGTTAAAAACAGCCGTGTATTTGGCTTTCATTCCGGCCCGCCGCGGTCATCGTCTTGCCTCGGCGGGCGATAAAAAATTATGGGGTCACTACTCTTCTTCCAAAAATAAGAAAAATAGCAGATAAAGCTAAGAAAACAACGAACAAAACCTTAGCGATATAAATGGCTGAACCCGCAATTCCCGTAAATCCTAACAACGCTGCAATAATTGCGATAACAAAAAATGTGGCTGCCCAATATAACATCTGGCCCTCCTTCCTTAAATTAACCTGACCTCTCTCAAAATACTTCTGAAACAGAACCCCCCGATAATAATAACTGGCAAGAAAATATTGTGAGCCATCGTTTTCGGGGGCACTTTTCTCCAATTTATATTTGTATTGTAGAGGAAACCGGGAAGCGGTCAATTGTACCGGGGTATAACATGCGCTCTAAAAAAAAGTGCTATTGGCTGCCACATGTGTATTTTTAGGGACGATGGCTCCCGCGGCGATCACAGCATTATCCCCGATTTCTACCCCAGGCAAGATCACAGAGTTTAATCCAATAATAACATTTTTCCCAATTTTGACTTTATTGAGTTTTAACCCCCCTTTTTCAAAGGAATGGGCAATGATCGTAGCGTTGCCGCCAATGGCCGAGTTATCTCCAATCTCTAACAATGAGAGATCTCCAACATTTTTTGAATTGATCAGGACATTCCTGCCAATTTTAGCTCCCATCAATCGATAAAATAAAGCACAATAGGGTGTTAACAAAATTAGATCTAAAAAAGCGACTTTCACAACCATAAAAAATGCATTAACGAAAACCCATTTAAATATTTCAAGCGAACCAACATTGAATTCTCCTTCTTTTAATTTTAACCGAAAAATGACTCTAACAAGGCTAACGAGCAACATGAGCATGACACCGGAGAAAAAATATCCTGCCACAAATCCAAAACAAAAATATAAAATCCTTAAAACATCGCTTAAATAAACCGTGTGAGTCCAGAGCTGATAAATAAAATAAACCCCAGGGAAAATCGATAAGCCCAAAATCCCAACGCCGATACTGTACATAAAAAGAGTAAAAAGAACTGTAACGGCTGTTAACAGGAGATAATATCTCCTCTGAGATCCCATTGTAAATCCTCCTCCTTATTTTTTAACTCAAAGTTTCATTGAACCATTCTCGAATTAAACGCAACATCTCATTTTTGTGTTCTCTAAAAAGATATTCGGCATGCGGTCCATTTTTAATAATGCTTAATCGTTTAAAAGCGGCGGTATTTTTATAAAGCTCCTCGGAATGCCAATGTCGAATGATCCAATCGCGATCGCCATGAATATAGAAAATCGGGATTCTTGCTTTCTTAACGATCTCAAGGGGTTTTTCTTTCCTTAGCCAGAAAGGCCCAGGCCGAACCCCTTTCCCATGCTTCCCCTCACCAAATAAATTATAAAATAAATCATTTTTAACATCTAACTCCCAAAAACGATAATCAATTTTTGCGAATTCCACCGGAGCGCTGATAGAAATGATGCTGTTGATTGACATTGTCTTCGAGGCAGCGATAATGCTTGTCGCGGCTCCCAAAGAAAATCCAATCAATCCAATTCTCTCATAACTCTTACTGGCAAACTCGATGATGGCTAAAAGATCCAAATATTCTTTTGCTGTCCAATAAAAAAATCCCTGGCTAAGACCGTGGCCTCTAAAGTCAAATAAAATGACATCATATTCATTGCTTAACGATTCCCCCAGTTGCTTTAAGAGAATAGCTTGCTTGCTATTGAAAAAGCCATGCGCAACGACGATGACCTTCTTATGATTGGATTGATACTGGTCATAATGGACTTTATGTTGATCGGAAGTTAATAAATATCCAGATGTTTTCATAATTCAAAAATCACTTTTTAAATTTTATGTCAACAATAAGCGGAAGGTGATCCGAGGCGATTTTATCCAAGTCTGTCCTTGAGACTTCCACCTGAGTCACCTCAATTTCAGGACCGACAAAAACATGATCAATCCTTCCAATAGGATAATGACCAAACCAAGTCGCTTTGGGGCTATGATTGTCCAGTTCTTCCTGACAATCGCGAAGAACTTTTTTGATATTACGACATACCTGCGAATTAGGCATTGCGTTAAAATCGCCGCACAAAATGACTGGCCCCTGACAGATTGGGTGAGCCAGCCATTCGCGCCCAAGCAAAGCCTTTGTTTGACGCAGTCCCTCCAGAGAAAAAAGTCCAAGATGTGTATTAAAAAGATTGATTTTGATTCCCGCAATATTGATAACTGTCCAAATAACTCCCCGAGGTTCCACCAAAGATTTTTGTAAAATCCCGGGCAATCGTCCAGCACGAATTAATTCCATCGGATAGCGGCTTAACACACAATTACCATAGCGTTCCTCGTCGACGATAACGGAGGGATGAAAATGATAAAGCATTCCCAATTCATGAGCAATCAGATGCGGCTGATCCACATTACCCGTGCGTTTACGGCCCATATCCAGCTCTTGAAGCGCGACAATATCCGGTTCATGCCGCGCAATGACACGCGCAATCCTCTGTGGTGAAGTTTTGCCATCCATCCCAACACAAGAGTGTACGTTATATGTCATAATTCGAATTGTCCCCAGAGAGGGGACGGGGACAGCTTTGATCTTTTCAGAAATAAAAGTTTCAGAATATTGTTTTACCTCTTGAGTCGTTGAGCGTTTTAAAAATCGTAAGGCTGAAACACGTAAATCCATTGGCATTATATACGTTCGCTCTCTTTGCCTTGGAATGATATCGGTGGGAAGAAGAGCAAACCCATTTGTTTCCTCCGGGCCGGGCCCAGCATGGGAGCCATTCTCAATGGGGAAGGTCATGGGTTTAAGCCCAGGCCTAAATCCCATAAAAGTGAAATCCCCCGCGTTGGGATGATGGCAGACACGAATTAAGTCCTCCGTTACTTGCGCTAAAAAAGGATGGCCCTCTCCTAAAATTTTCTTGGCATCTTGCGGGAGGATGAATTCTCCTTCTTCGGTCCAAACGCGGACTTGGTCCTGTTCTTCCGATAACATAACAACAGGAATTTTAGCCTTATCAACTAATTCTCGCGCAAACCGAAATTTCTCTTCTTGACTCATCTCTTGCGGTAAATAAATATTTCCCGTCGGCCCAATGGCCGTAACGACAAGTTTCTTTTTCAGGGAATTGTCTTGAACAAAACTTGGCTGACTAAAAAATTTCTCAATAAAAGAAAACCCCAAAAAACGAACGCGTTGCAGCTGTTCTCCATTTTTATCAAAAGGCAAAAAATCGGCCGTCGTGTCAAATTCTTTAAAAACCTCAGCCACAGCCTCTTGGACACTGCGATTGTATTCCATCGAGTAGGAAACAGTGTCTTCTTGCCCATGATCCGAGTAAATCCAGACATCGTAACTGCGATGGGGAGAATGCAAGGCCTTGCGATAAATTTTTTCAATAGCGTGATCAATTCCTCGCAACGACCAATGGGCCGATTTTGAGGACGGACCGCGGTTATGGGCATGTTCGTCGTACCCTAAAAAATTCAAATGAATAATTGGTAATCCGCGCGCGATATCAATTTTCGCTCCCAAAGTCACCAACTCCCTTAAAAGAACACAAATGAGCGCGCGAAGATAAATAAATTTAAATTCTTTCTTAAAGTTCTCTCCTTTTAAAATTCCCCGTCCGAAGTCAACCATCCCCAACAGTATTTCCCATACGGTCAACACAAACATCCGCACAAAAGACGGGAGATGAGTTACCGCTAAAATAAAAAAACTAATAGGATTAACATCCTTCCAAATTTGACCCCATCCTAAAGAAGCGGCACAAAAATGAGATTCTGTCGCGCCACCCGAATAAATATTTGAATACGAACTTCCTCCTCTCAAAAGCCCCTGTCCTTCTCCCGCCAGTCGTCGTTCGATTTCGATCACCGCTTCGCTGTCATACATGCGAAAAAGTTTACCGCTTTCCCGATCATGAAACGCGAAGGCCGGAACAATTTGTTTAATACCGTAAAATAATTCACCCTGGACCGATGGTGTACTCGATGGTAACCCGGGGTAATGAGGATAAAGCCGGTAATACTTATTTTGAAGAAGACCTTTTAGAAAAGGCATTTTCTTATTAGTGAAGGCTTTGCTAAGTTGAAGCCCAGAAAAACCATCGATCTGGATAAGCACAAGCCCTGGCTCTGTCTCTGCCCCTTCGACCTGAGGAAGACGCAAAAGCTTGGCCGACCATTCACTTAAAGATAACAGCCGAGGGAGACGAAGAAAAAACCCTTGAGTCTTTTTTACTATCGGTTTTTTCAAAATTGTCGTTTCAGCGACGGCCGAACCTCCCGATTGCATCATGTTTTTAAACATGTCCCACTCACCTTTGAGGCGGCCCGCAAGAGCATCCCAGACACCATTTTTGCGATCAGGCGAAACATATTCTTTAACCATGACCTCTTGATAAGTCTTAAGCATCTTTTTAGAGCAAAGATCAACAGAAAATTCTTTGGTCGTTGCTGTCGCGTTTTTCTTCATCTTCTCAAATTCACTCAGGGGTTGTTTTAGACACCACGCGAGCGCTTCTAAAAACAGGTTTTGGTTTTCTCCAAAAATTAACCTCCCGTTGTAACCATCTTTAACAACTTCACGGACACCCGGCGCATCAATAGCCACAACCGGCAACGCTGCGGCCATCGCTTCAACCAAAACAATCCCCTGCGTCTCACTTAAAGAGGCAAAAGCAAAAATATTCATCGCATGATAACAATCGACCAAATCTTGGCCTTTAAGTACGCCCGCCAAATGCAATCGTTTTCCGGCTCCTTGTTCATCAAAGATTTTTTTGATTGCATCCTTAAGAGGCCCTTCTCCACCTAGCAAAAAATGTGCTTTTGTTTCTTTCTTTAAATAAACCGCCACGCTGCGGCTCAAAAATTCTAAATTTTTTTCTAAAGCCAGCCGGCCGACATGCCCGATGACGACAGCATTTAAAGGAATACCCAAACGTTTACGAATAACGTCTCCATCTCCTTTAGAAAATTTTTGCAAATCCACACCTGTAGGGACCACTTCCATCGGTGTCTTCACGCCCCGTTCCAAAAGCAGAACGCGAACACTTTCGCTGGGGACAATCACTTGGGTTGCCAGATTCGCGTAACCCGTAAAAAGCTCGACAATAAAATTCTTGACCCCTTCATTTTGAATCGGCAGATAATGCATGTGCTGTTCAAACATCGTATGATACGTAAACACCAACGGAATACGATATTGACTGCTCAACCGTAAAGCAATGTCACCCATCCAAAAAGGATGGTGGCAATGAATAATATCCGGCTTAAAAGTTTTCATAAGTTCTGGTAAAAGGCTCGACATCGGAAGCGCGACTGAAAAATCCGAATGGTTAAAGTTCTGAATAGCACGCAAACGTATCACACCGACTTCATCGGGCGGCGCGCCCTCACATTCGGGGGCGACAATAAAAACTTCATGACCCAATTTTTCAAACTCAAATGTAAAAGAGCGAATAGATTCCTCTATTCCTCCAACCATGGGCGCGTAGGTGTTTGTCATCATAAGAATTTTCATTATTTATCCCCTGCCTTTTAATTCCACGAGCGCTTTTTTAGCCGCCACGCATATCGCTTCGTAACTATTTTGTGAACCCATGGCCAACCCTTCCTTTTCCAAATCTTCGGGGAGAAGCGGTTTGCCGAATCTCACTCTAATCGGATAGAATTTGGGATACTTTGCCGTACTGGCCCAAGCCTCATGAGCTCCAACGATCGCCACAGGCACGAGCTTTGCCCCCGTCTCCTTAGCCAAGACACCAAACCCTTTTTTAAATTCTCCAACTTCGCCAGTTGTACTGCGCAACCCTTCTGGGAAAAAACACAAACCTTTACCATGTTGTAATACAAAATAACAGCTGCGCAGCGCCTCCAAAAAATGAGTTGAAAAATCAAAAGGAATAAATCTTCCCATCTTGACCAGATTCCTTAATACGCGAGATTTTATAAACGGTCTGAAAAAATACGGTCCGAAGACGAAGTAAAAAATCTGAAACACTGGCCTGCGCGGCAGACAAGCGGCAATGGCCGGTCCATCAAGAAAACTCGTGTGGTTGCCATATAGAATATAAGCTCCTTCTTTAGGCACGTTTTCTGCTCCTTCGGCCTTAATACTGAAAAATAATTTGAAAATCAAACAATCGATGGCTGTTAAAATAAATCGAAAAGCCCAAGCGAAGTAACCGGTACTCAATTCAAGCATTTCCAGATTTTCTTTTTTCGGCAGCACAGCTAAATTTTCTTTCCAAAAGTCTGGTCCTAAAGATATCTCTTGGTCCTCCAGAGAGATGTCTTTAGCTCCTCTCAACGCATCCGTTATTCCCAAAATAAGATCTTTTACGCTAAAGGCTCTCGAGATTGCTTCGTCTTTGATATCGGCGCTAAAAGCTAACTCAAGGCACAAAGCAAGCTCTATCCTGCCTAATGAATCTATGCCGAGATCCAACTCTAAAGAATCCTCAAGTATTATCGGCCTCTCAATACCACTTTTTTCTTTTAGACATGCCAGAACTTTTATGCCAGTCTCGGATTTTATCAACAGAATGTCCTCTGCCGAAAGCTCTCCTGATACCGGAAGAGCGCCTTCTATTCCTGCGATCACTCTCGGTTCGTATATTTTTTTAATTGCAAATCTATTTAACTTACCCAGCAGGGTATGCGACAGATCCTCAAGCGTAATCGTAAAACCTTTAAGCCTTTTATATAAAGGAAGCGATTGCGAAGCATTGTCAAATCTCTCCTTTATGACGGAGCGCAGATTCACTTCGCCGAATTCCCTGAAACTATCAAGATCCGGCTGGATGACAGCCCAAAGAACTTTCGATTTCCTGACACCCTCCATTTCAGAGACTATAAAGACACACATCTCTTTGACAGGAGCAACCTTTGTATAGACCTCCTCAATCTCTTCCGGGTCAATTTTCTCCCCCGAATTCAATATGATAAAATCTTTAAATTTAGATGTAAGAACTTCTATCATTGATCCACCTCATGTTTCAATTCAAGAGAATTCGTTCCGGGCGAAACTCTTACGTTCATAAAACCAGGTAATTGAATCTCGATGGGTGGCTCTTTCGTAAACCATTGTCCACGCCATTCAACAAGGATATTTTGCCCTTGGGGTTTTATGGAAATTTGAATGTCCCCAAAACTCGTTGGCGCGGGACCAAAGCAAATCGTTTGTTTTTCTTGAAGCCAGACTCGAGGAATTCCAGAACACAAAATTAATCGCTCATCTTCTTCTCTTACAAAACAATTTCTTATGATCAAAACCCATTCCGCCGCGGCCCAGACATGCTGTCCATCCCCCATACATCCGCCGCCTGTACGCGGATGGACCGACTCAGGCCATTGTCCCGTAGGTGTTGCCAGCTTAGCCACCGCTGTCATCAAATCAAAATACCTGGGGTCTCCCGCGCGCAAAAGCACTTGGGCTAAATGCAAAGTTAAGTAAGGGTTAATTCCAGAGTGAGTCATGTCATGAAAAAATCCGCCATGAACTAAACAATTTTTCATTAAAAAATCAACTGTATCTAAAATCCTTGGATCGTTCTGTTCAAAAATACGAAGCGGATAGCTGGCGACCAAAGAGCCGATCGCTCCCGTATCCAAACGCCGATATGGAGAGGCTGGTATCGCAAGTCTTTTTAAACGAACGTCTACTTTCTTTAAACTTTGATTAATACTCTTAAGCAATGACTGTGATTCCCTTTCCAAACAAATGGCCTCACCCTTATCCTTATAAGCCGCGCACAAAAAGGCCGCTGCTTTTAATCCCGCCACAGCCCAAAAATCATCCCAATAATAAAAATCATTCGGTCCCAAATGCTCGGCGCTAAATCCCGACGGCAATAAACCGGCATGAGGGAGTTGCAAATCACCTGACAAACGCTTTTTACAAATCCACTTACCGGCTTTTCTGATTGATTCTTTCCATTCTTTTGGCGGAACATTTCCCGTCATCTCACAATACTGACGCATGATCCATAAGGCCTCGCCGTTAGAGTCCCATTCTCCTTCTTGAGAGAGAAAATAACCTTGGGCTGTTTGACGAAAGCGGAAACAATCCAATGACCGTCGAACACGTTCCTTTAATCCAACACATAACAAGGAATACAATATAAAAGCAGCGTCGCGAAACCAAAACCGTCGGTAAATAAAAGGCCCAGGATAAACTTCCTTGGGAGAATGCAAAACCATGGTATGGATAGCGACCTCGTAAAGAAACTGAAAATGTTCGTCGGGAATTTGCAATGAACACGCGCTTTTAAGACTTTTCTTCCACGCTAATTGCGCTGTTTCTTGATATTCTAAATAAGATTCTTTCTCAATTTTGTTTTTCGTTAAAGGCATTGAAACTGTTATTTCCCGCGGTTGTCCCGCTTCAAGTGTATATAAAGCCGCGGCGCTGGCCATGCCGACTTTACACGACACTTCTTTTTCATTTTCGTCCGATGACAAACGACTATAAACATCCCCCCGATGATAATCCGAAAATACGCATTGATCTGGAGACTTATTAAAATAGACAAAATCTTTTCGATTGACTTGCCAACCCAACGAATCTTCAAGAAGAGCAATACTATTTATAAAACTCACGCCTTCAGGGTTATAAGGCCTAAGAGAAACAATTAACCGCGCGTTTACGGAAGCAAATCCTGTGATTTTAACCTGACAAATAGGTGCTTCCGCTGACCCAATAACTTGCGCTTTCAATTGAAGTTTTAATTGATCAAGGCTTGATTCTGTCATCACACACAGATTATCAGCCATAACCATCTTTTGTGATACGTTGGGCACGCGCGACGGGATTAATGGCTCACTCAACTCGCGGCGAAGCCGAGGGCCTCGCTGAACGGGCTCTCCCTCTTTTGGAATAATCCAAACATCAATAGACCAGCTATCGTAATAGGGAGTCACAAGGCCACGAGGATCTACAAGAGGAAATTCGATACAGTCGGGAACGCCCAAAGCTGTCCAATTTCTATGGGTGAGATTAATTTGAGTTAACGAAAAAGACCGCGGGATAAACGCCGTGTTCTCCGGATCATATTGACATTCCACCCAATAAGGCCATATCCAATCAAGGTTATGCTGGATGGCTAAACTATTCATCAAACCACGGGCGTGTAAAACAACGCCTGAACGCAACAGTTCCATCGGAATTGCTACCTCTGAGGGTTGCGTAAAATTCTGTAATTGAGAAAGAACTTTAACAGGATCTAAAAACCCTTGCCGGCGCGCGGCATCTCTTACTAAAAATCTCCATGGGAACCATTTCCACCACATAAAATAAACCCCATTTTAAAAACGCGATTTTTATTATTATTGACGATAGCTGGCCGCATATTTTGCGCATTCACTCACTTTTGTCTTCCTCAACAATTTATCTCCAGATCATTATTTTTTGCCCATTAAAAAATAAAGTATCATGCCGATAACAGGCAAGAAAATTATTAAAATAATCCACAATGTTTTTTTCCCTGTATCCATGTCGCTTTTTAAAACATCAATAATAGCAATGATATCTAAAATAAGGACTAGAAGCCCTAATATTCCGCTCATATGCTCTCCTTTTTGGACTTTTCACTCACCATCCTCCGCCTTAAGGTAAGGTGAAGCGCGGAGGATGGTTGAGCTCAAGATCTACGTGGACATGATCTTTTGGCCGGCTAGACGATTCTTTACTCTTCCGTGTCCACCCGCTACCTTAGAAGCCCGCCGTTTTGCTGCCGTCATTCTTCCGCCTCGACTTTTCTTTGCCATTTTATTTGCCTCCTGTCATTTTTTCCTCATTTCCTAATTCTAGAAGGAAATGACGAGGCTCGCCAAAGGCGGCCTTTTTTGTTATTCGTAGTTACTTTTTTCGACTATTTTTCCAATGGTTGGTGTATGCGTGTCGAGCTTACCTTGTTTCAGGTCTTCTTTGGTTTTTTCCGCCAGTAAGCCATATTTTTTCTGTACCTTCGCTAGATCCTCGTCCGTCAGCTTTTCGATATCCATCATTTCATTATGAGCGCCTTTGGTAGCGCGGATAATCTCGTCCAGTTTCAGCTGAAGCGCAATGGTGTGGCGATTTTGGCTGTTTTGAATGATAAAAAGCATGATAATGGAAATAACCGCCGCGAGCGTGCTGATCATGAGATGCCATGACACACTAAAATGAAGCGGCAGTCCAGCTATTCCCCAAACCAAGACAATAAAAAACGCCGTGAAGCCCATGAAGGATTGCGCGGCTTTGTTGGATATCCATTTTGAGATCGTCGAGAAATACTCCATTTTGTCAGCGGGAAACTCCCGTTACCTTTTTTTATCCGACTTGCCTTTAACAACGGAATTAAGCACATTCTGAATTCCACAAAACCTCACCCAAGTTTCTTCTCTAAATAAATAAAACAGAATCATTATCGCCCCTAAGAATTCAATGACTCCTAATAACAAGGCCATGGTGAATTTCATCTGGTCACTCCATAGTGAATAGCTGAAAAGCGCCGCGTTAATTAAAAATAATCCGCTCCCCAGCAGAAGAAAAGAAAAAATCACGAATAAGACACCTAAGAAAAAAATTCTTATTTTTTTAACCCCAACAACATAAGCTTGGGCGGCCTTGATTTTCATCAAAGATGATCTTCCCTTATATCTACTCACGATATTAAGAAAGAGCAAAGGAGAAAAAATTTTACGAATCAATGTCAGTGTGGACATACCTGTCAATCTTAAGGTTACTTACGCTTTGAACCCACTAAATATCCTAAAAGAAGAGAAAATGCCGCTGCCCCGGTGATATATGGCCAAGGATCTTTATGCACACGCTTGTCAGCTTCACTCACCACTTCTTTTATTTTCTTTTCACCTTCTACAATAGCATCTTGAGTCAAGTGTTTTGCCTTATCAAGCATCTGCCTTCCTTGTTCTACTCCAGCAACCATTGCCTCCCTGATGTGAGAATATTTATCAGTGAATAATTCTTTAAACTCACTTTTCTTCTCTTGAGCCGCTTCGTTAAGCAGATCAAGGGCTTCTGTTATTTTTCCGCTGTTTGTTTTAAATTGAGTTTCTGTCTGTTTCATGGTGTTCTCCTTTTCTCCGCCACCAACTTCTTCTCATTCTTACTCTTATCGTGTCGTGGTTGTCGTTGTCGTTGTGGTTGTGCTCGTAACGATAGGGGAATACAGCGTGATATACCGCGCTTGTTGCTTTCCATCCCGCGCCACGTATTCAACCTTGACGACATCACCGGGCTTTAGCACTAATTCTACCGACTGCTTGCTTGGACTGTGCATAACAACGATTTCCTTAGGGTCAAAAACAAAATAAGAAATCCTGCTTCTTTCCTCTTGACCAATCCTTACTCTTTCTTCCACTTCAAACGTTCCGGCCGCGACGTCTATAGCCTTAAGCTCACCAAAGGCTTGTTGGAACTCAGACGCTGGCATGGGTTCAACGATGATTTTTTGGACAATTTTATCTTCTTGGCCATCGACCACTTCAATGGTGACATATTGACCTGCCCGTAAATCATCGACGCTGAAAAACTTCTCATCCCCAGGGTCAGTGACTCGCGTCTCATTCTGAGTAATTTTATACGCTGTTGTTTTCGTGCCTTTCGGTGTTTCTTTATTAAGTTCTAACTTGCCTAACTGAACATCGACCCAGCCGATTTCTCCTGACACCTGGCGCACCTCCGCTGGTGACTGCTCAGCGCGGACAGAAATGCTCGTCAATAACACAACGGCCGTAACCGCGACAAACGTTTTCAAATAATTTTTATTCATGGAACACGTTCCTTTCTAATTTTAATTTGCAACATCCCGTTCTTATTCAACGGTGCGCCTGATGGAATCCGCCACATCACGGCCCGCCGATTTAAGATCTTGCCCCGCATCTTGGACCGTCGTTTTAATATCCCGCTCTGAACTCCTAAAAAGCGGCCGACCTTCGGCAATAGCCCAAACAAGAAAAATAACCAGCAAAAGTGTCAAAACACCTATGGGGACATATCCCCATGATTTGCTGTAAGGCCAAGCGGGCAAAATCCCGGCGATAAAAACAATAATTATCATTAACAATAAGGTTTCTGTAGTCATTAAACTTCTCCCTGCCTATTCTCTCCGGGAACCTAACGGCCGGCCGAGCAAGTCCCGCCACAAAGTGTGGCGGGACAAACAGGCTTTTAACGGATAAAAGCAATGCGGTTATCCGGTATTTCTGGTAAGACTTGCGCGAACTGTACCATCATATCGTTAATTGATTCTAATTTAGTAATTCTCATATTAGATTGATCAAATTTTACCGCGTAGCCGGTCTGGTCCTTGATTATTCTTTCAATACCCGCCAAACTGGCATGCTTGGGATCGAATTTTACTTGTTTGATATTCTTTATATCCAGAGAACTTCTAAATGTTCCGGGGATATAAATCGTTCCATTATTAAAATCAACTGCAAAGGCAATAACGCCTGGGATAACAGCAAAAAGCAACCCAATCCCATCTAAAAGAGCAACTCCCACGTCAATACGTCCGGCTTTTTGCCCTTTGCGTTCAGGATACAGAATGGTTCCACAGCCTACCAACTGAAAAATTAAAACAGCGCAGATTAAAACATGTAACGTATTTCTTAATTTCTTGAACATAACTCCTCCTTTTTTATGGTGTATACATTTTCTACCTCGTTGGGATATCCGTACCGTCTTCTCTCTTCAACCCTTTCTTCTAATTGACGACTTCCCTGTATGACATCCTCTATTGCCGAAATGACATCGAGAGGATGAAATGGTTTCTTAAGATATCTTTTTATGCCGCATAAATTCATAAGGGGAAAAGATTCATCTTTTAAGAATGATGCCATGGCGATAATCGGAATTCTTTGCGTCTCGAACACGCGAGTCATCTCGTTGGCGAGTTCAAACCCATTTTTACTCGACATTTTTAGTTCCAACAAGATAACATCTGGTTTTCTTTGGACGACGATATCTACAGCTGAAAAAGCATCGTTAACCACAACCGGAGAATAACCACTTGCGGTTAAAACTTCTTCGAGCTCTCCAAGGAATTTTTTATCTTCATCGATGATGACAATTTTTCTATTTTTCATATCTCTATCCTTTATAATTTTGAAAACAGCTAGCTGGTATCCCGCACCAGCTAGCAACAATCAATAGGACTCTTTTCTTAGGCTTGAAAAATTACACAGTTCTTGTTCTTCCAAAGATAAAAGAAACAACCGCTAATACCAAAAAAACAAAGAACAAAATCTTAGCGATGTCAATGGCTGAACCCGCGATACTCGTAAATCCCAGCACCGCGGCGACAATGGCAATAACAAAAAATGTAGCTGCCCAATTTAACATAATGACCTCCTTCCTTAAATTAACCTGACCTCTCTCAAAATACTTAACCACCCAAAATTACCCTTAATCATTATGATCCACAGTTCTTTGAATGCTTCCCCCCGCATTCTCTACATCTTTGCCGGCACCCCTAAGCATGTTGCAACCTAGAACCGAGGTCGTTAAAAATAGCGCTGTAAGGATTAATAATAAATTCTTTTTCATATCGTTCTCCTATCCTGATAAAGTTATTTTTGGCACCTCAATGGCTGATATTGTTCCAATTATTCTCCATGCACCCGGATATCAAAACCCGAATCATAATCATGACCATTATCATGATGCCATCGATGGCCATGACGGTCACGATCCACAAAAATACAACCTCCCAGCTGAATGACTAAAGCAGCGCAGACTAATGTCTGGAACGTTTTCTTAAGCTTTGTAAGCATATTCCCCTCCTTATTTCGTGATAAATTTAAACTCGTAATCTTTCCATAACATCGTTATTTTGAAACCGTGGCCGCCTTTTCTTGGACGAAAGGCCTATTTAATTATGACCGCGGTGTTCACCTCGGTCATGCCCACGGCCATGTCCGTGTTCATGCAATTTTTCGACCCGGACCACCTCATAACCTCGATGAACATGCCTGTAATAAACATCCCGGTATCTATAGTAAACATCGCCATCGATCACCACCCGCTCGTAACCGACAGGAACGTTGTAAACAACCACGCCCACAGGCGCTTCTACCACCACATAATTGTCCGGTGTTCCTGTATAAAAAATACCCTGATCATAATAATACCTGTCAGTGCCAACAATGACTTCCGTATATCTTTCCTGATGACGGTCTCTGTCACGCACCACTAAAACACCTGAGGCATACGTTTGCGTTGGCTGATTAAAAAGTACCATGAATAGAATAGAAACGATCAACAGCGATGTTCTGGGATATCTTTTGTAGTCCATAGTCTGCTCCTTTTAATTTGGAAATACCTGATTGATTAAATCGACCAACTCTTGGTCATTAAAAGGTTTTTGTAAAAACCCCACTGCCCCTGTTTTTAAAGCCTGATCCTGAAGCCCGCCATCTTTATCCGCCGAAATAATAATGACCGGACGTTGAGAACCTGATTTTAAAAGACGTCGCTGCACTTCCCATCCGTCTAATCCCGGCATATGGATATCCAGAATCAAACATCCCAGAGCGGTATTTGGTACTGCGCTCAAAAATTCCTCTCCCGAGTTAAATGTCTCCACTTGAAACTCGTAAGTAACCAAGAGAATTTTAAGCGCGCGGCACACCGACTCATCGTCATCCACAATATAAATTTGTTTCTTTTCCACCGACATTTCGCCACGCTCCTTAAGCTGTAATTCCTCTAACTGCATAATGATATTATAGGAGAAGGCAAAATTTAATCAATTGTACTGAGGTATACTCCCGGATTTTGCTGTGTCGACGGAGGAATTATAAAAAACCATGAACGTCAGTCTGGGGAGATTCAGTCTTTGAAGTAATTGGGAAGTGATTAGTGCTGGAAGGAAGTGATGCCCGCTTTTGGGCCGAAGCGGATGAGTTTTGCGGCAGTTTCTTTGAAAAGAAGCCGATCACCGCTTCGAAAGTCAATTGTAATGTCCTTCCACATCTGTATTTTTTTTACTGTTTGAGGCGGCAATTTAAAAAAACGCTCTAAATCCTGAAATGATACGGACGAATTTATAACACGTCGTTCTTTACCTCTAAATTTCCATATATTATAAAAATTCCAGCTGCGGATAATAACATAGAAAGCAAGCACGACGATGGCATAAACAAAAACAGAATCAGCAAGACCGGAAATACCTTTGAGATGTATCATGTTTTCGTAAAAAGTCTTAAAACCAAAAAACCACAAAAGAATTGAGAATATGGGCTGGCACAGTGCCGCCCAAATGAGCCAGCCCGTTACGGTCGCGGTCATTTCCGTTCCTTTACGTATCGCGCTTAATGCCTGCGGACGGAAAATAATCAAATTATATTTTTCTTCATAAATCATTGTGTATCTCTTAAAAACCGCGGTCAGGGCTGTCCCAAATAGCCGGGGTCCCATGTTTTTTAATGATCCCTTTTGGAAAACCTACAATAGTCACAGCCGCGTTTAGAACCCAATAAATCACCGGATACCAAATAAGCCAAAAGAACATCTTGAAAATCCTTGGTTCAGAGCGGCTATCGAACATAAGCCCCACAGCCAGTTGAGTTAAACATGTCATTGCCAGAATAGTGCCGGCCCACCCGGGAATAACGCTTTTAACAACCATAGAAGAAGGTAATGTTACAAAAAGATTGATAAAATAAACGATCAAGATTAAAAAAAGCATATACGCCCAAAGAATGCTGATAATATATTCGATATAAAGCCACCAGAAACGTCTTTGCCTCCAGTCAAACATGCTATGAAAATATTTACGCAGCACCTCGCTTCCACCTTGCGCCCAACGCAGGCGCTGATGCCATAGGCCCCTTATGGTTTCCGGCACCAAGATCCAGCACAAAGCCCGCGGCTCATAGCGAATATCCCAAAATTTGAGCTGCAATTTCCAACTCACATCAACATCTTCAGTCGCCATATCATTGCTCCAGAATCCAACGGAATAAAGAGCGCTTCTGCGAAACGCGGCAATCACGCCCGAAACCGTATAAATCTTGCTTAAAACCCGCTGCGCCCGCTTGATCATTCCCACGATAGCGGAAAATTCTCCGACCTGAATTTTTCCGAGAATGCTGGTACGGTTGCGCACGCGCGGATTACCGGTAACCGCCCCCACGCGAGGAAAATTCAAAAAATGCCATAAGAGATATTTAATGGCTGAAGGATCCAAAAGCGCGTCCGCGTCGATACATATTAAATATTCCCCTTTGGCCGCCAGCGCTCCCATCGTTAATGCCCTGCCTTTGCCTTGATTCGTGCTGAGATGCACGACGCGTAAACGCGGATTATCCTTTTCCATATCCATCAAAATATTCAGGGTTTCATCCGTAGAACCGTCATCGATGGCGATAATTTCATGATTAAAATATTCCTGCTTTTCTAAATAATTAATCGTTTCGCGGATACACTGCTCTTCGTTATGACAAGGGACAAGAATAGAAACCAATGGAGTTTGGGATAAAATGATTCCTTTGTTCTTAGGTTCCCTGAAAAAATGGTAAATAATACTGCCAATCATGAGCGCGAAGGCCATAAACAAGGGATAATAAAAAACAAAATTATAAATAACTTGCATCCTATCCTCACTCGCGTTTAAACGGGTAATCTTCCGTTGACATGATCATGCGTATCACAGCCGCGCGCGGATGATCTTCCACAAAATCATCCGGATAATACGCCACATGGCGCGCGCCGTCGCTGACAAGATCGGTCAGCCAGCCGTTTAACATCCCGGTTTTAAGCCAAATTTTCCGGCGCCAGTCAAACGCCTGAATCTTAAAAACTGTTTTTTCGATCCCCTGAGGATAAACTTTGGCTGAATCGACCAAATTTTTAAACCATACACTAAAATTTCCTTTAATTTGCTCAAGATAGGGATACACCATGACCACGGTATAATCGTAGGAATCGAGCGTCTTTTGATAATTCTGGGCGAACCATGATTCGCTTTTCGGATCCAAAAGAACGGGCGGGTACACATTGCGCGCGAAACGCGCCTCGGGACGATAATAGCGGACACCCTTTTTTAAATATTCGGTCAAAGCGATCAGTTGATCGGTTTTGCGCTCAGTCCAAATTTGGCTCTCCTCACTCGTTAAATCCTTAGGATCTTTAAATTGATCACCTGTGATCTTAAGATATTCTTTCAGTCCCTCCGGATGAAAATCTTCCAAGTCCGTCAAATACCCATCGTCCTGAAAAAGAACACCGTCGATGGAGGCATCCCTTGCCATATCGGCATACAATGTATAAAGCTCTTCCCATGCCTCCTGGCTAAACGGAGAAAGACGCTTGTACGGTTCGTCGCTATCAACTATTTTTCCATGATCATATTTTCGGACACGCAACGCTTCCGTTCTTGCTTCATCGGGCAAAATGACACTTAACATAGGCATCCAGGCGTAAACCTCAACCAAAGACCTGGTACGCAATTGATGAACAACGCGATTAAATAAATCCATGCGGACAGGCAAAACTTTGTTAGGAAAATAAACAGATTTTACATTTCCAGTTCCTTCGGGATCCGCAAAAGCCTGTAAATAGACAGTGGTCACTTTCATTTCTTTAACGCGGTCCAAAATGACGCTGAGATTCTTTTCGACTTGCTGAGGATCTTCATCGTAAACCATGTCCAAATCCAATTGCATGACGCGTTGTTGCTCGGGTTCATCCGGCTTGATTTTCAGGAAACGCAGCAGATAACTAAGCTCGGGATTCTTATAAACCAAAAATCGTTCGATGACGCCAGATTCGTGAAACGCCGTGCGCCTGTCATTTAAAGAAAAATTTAATTCGACACCCGCCTGTTTAGCGATTTTTTTGGTTATCGCGTTGTATTTTCCGTAAGGCCAAACGATGGAACGGACTTTTCTCCCCGTATGTTTCTCGATTTCGTCTTTTGATTTCAGCACATCTTCAGATACGCGTTCTTGATAATTTCGCTCATCTTCATAATCGCGGGTGTTAAGGTCAAAAAATCGAGCCACAGCCGCGGCGTCTTTATTCCCCTGAGGGTTATAGATAATTCCCTGATGAAGATCGTGCGTGTGTGAGGCAATCTCAACCAAATCATTTTTAGCCACTTCCTCAACCTGCTCCCAGGTCATGAGCTTCTGTTTAATCTCAGCAGGTTTTTTATCAAGCCATCCGGAAACAACACCCAAAACACTAGGGATCTTGTACTCTTGAAGGACAGGAAAAACAAAATCATAATAGGTGGCGTAGGCGTCATCAAAGGTCAAAAGAACGGGTTTGGCTGGGAGCCGCTTTGAATTTCTCTCAGCCTGGATCACATCTTCCAAACTTACAAAATGAAATCCATGAACACGTAAATACTCGATGATGTTGATGAAGCTCGCCTGATCGACCGCGAAATTATCCCCAAGCACCTCTTTGGGAATATCGTGATAACACAAGACGATCAAGTCGTCCTGAATGTTATCCAGCGATGAATAAGAAACCGGGCCCGAGAAAAAAACACAACAAAAAATAAAAGCCTGAATAAATAATTTTCCTAAACGGTTCATCAAGTCCCCCTAAAACTTTTTCTCAACAGTTGTATAAATATTGAGCGCGTTCATATCCTGACCATCGTAATTTTTTAGAGAATACACCGTTCCCAAAATAAAACTTGAAGTATCTGAATGCCGATATTCTATTTCATAACGCAAATACCCAACATTCTCAGCGCCAAAATTCTTTTCCCAT
>Ga0209515_10004253_pt1 | contig 19536 bp, 33 predicted proteins | sample Subgroupgradi54m_FD_187454 | JGI IMG/M metagenome (GOLD analysis project Ga0209515, IMG submission 187454) | Subsurface groundwater microbial communities from S. Glens Falls, New York, USA - GMW60B uncontaminated upgradient, 5.4 m (SPAdes)... ...
GGAAAAAAACGTTATTTCCGTTTGATTCCACGGCTGGAAAAAAAAGAAATCAAAAATGTCCTCCTCATCCGCGGCGATGCCCGGGTCGTTCTTCCTCAATTTTTCAAAGAGGGCACTTTCGAAAAAATTTACGTCCTCTTCCCCGACCCCTGGCCCAAAGACCGACATGCTTTTCGCCGACTGCTCACCATCGAATTTCTCACCCTCGTGGCGCACCATCTTCGTGAAAAAGGGGAACTCATCATCGCGACCGATGTCGAAAGTTACGCCAACACCACACTGGAAAATCTAGAACAGATTCAAAGTTTGCAGGAGAAAAAAATCAGCGACGATTCACCATTGCCACTTCAAACATTCTTCGAACAAAAGTGGCGAGGACAAGGAAAGAAAATTTACACCTTGGTTTTTGTCAAAAAATCTTCGCGATAAATCCGAATGCAGGCAAAGAAGAGAGCGGTGAGCACAGGGCCTAAAAGGATACCAATCGGCCCAAATAACTGAATCCCTCCAAAGAGGGAGAAGAAGATGATCAACGGATGAATCTTGGTACGCCCTTGGATGATGAGGGGTTTTACGATATTATCAATCCCCGAAATAATGATAAAACCATAGATCGACATAAAAACCCCCCACCCCATTTTTCCAGTACTGAAAAGCCAGATCACGGCGGGAACCCAAACGGCAGCGGTTCCCACCAAAGGGACCATCGCCATCACATAAGTTAAGGTGGCAAAAATAAGAGGGGCTGGAAAACCGGCTAACCAAAAACCAAGACCCGCTAAAATGGCTTGAATGAGGGCAGTCACCAGATAACCATAGACAGTGGCCTGCACTGTCTTTTTAGATTCGTTCACCAACCTTTTTTCATACCCTTCTTTTAAAGGGGAAAGGTCCATCACCACACGGATAATGGAAGGCCCTTCTACAAATAAAAAGAAAATGGAAAAATGCATCACCAAAAACTTAAAAACGAATGATGTCGTCGTGGTGAGAACAGCCGGTGAAAAACTATAGACATAATGGAGCGCCTGTCTGGCTCCTTGGATAATGATTGAAGGCAAATCAATCTGAAGTCCTAAACGCTTTTCCAAAAAATCGGTTAAGGGAATTAAATAATTTTGTAATGTCGCACTGGAATTCAACCAGGCCAAGGGACGATCCAAATTAATCTGTGAGATGAGCTCAACCCCTTGATTGACCAAAAGAGTTAAGATGAGTCCTGTCGGAAGAATTAAAACTAGAAAAAGAAGAAGAGTGGCAACAAAGGAAGAAATATAGGATTTTTTCCGGAAAACTTTAAGTAAAAAAGCATAACCGGGATAAGTAAGAACAACCAAAATAGCCGCAAGAACAATTGGAATGAGAAAAGGACGTATGAGAAACAAAAAGCCTAAGCCTAAGGCCACCAGTAAAACAATAAAAGATTTTTTTTGATGAGTGGTTGATTGTGGCAAGTTAAGGTCCTCGACAATAACAATTACTTCTTCTTCGCCGCTTTCTTAGCAGGAGCCTTCTTCTTCACATCTGTCTTTTTGTTGGCCTCCCCTTTTTTGACTTCCTTCGATGATTTATCCGAGGGAGTGGTGGAAATAGCGCCTGCCTCACCCGGAAGATATTCGATAATCGCCATAGATGCAGAATCGCCATGGCGATAACCAAGTCTCATGATACGGGTATAGCCGCCATGTCGGGTAGCAAAACGAGGAGCTAATTGGGAAAAAATTTTGGACACCGCCGCCTCGGACCGAACAAAACTCAAAGCCTCTCTTCGAGAGGACAAGGTATTTTTCTTTCCAAGAGTAATTAGATTTTCGGCAAACGAACGAATTTCTTTCGCGTTACACAAAGTGGTTTCGATTCTCTCGTGTTCAACAAGAGAAGTCGCCATATTGCGAAACATCGCCCAGCGATGCGCTGATTTTCGTCCTAATTTTCTTCTGGCAACTTGATGTCTCATGGTTTCCTTTAAAAAATTTCTTCAGCTTTATGAATTGGCGTGGATCCATCATCCATCGGCAGCGCCCAATTTTCCACTTTCATTCCGAGAGAAAGTCCCATTTCGGCCAAGATTTCCTTAATTTCATTCAAAGATTTCCGCCCGAAGTTTTTGGTTTTTAACATTTCACTCTCGGACTTCATCACCAGCTCTCCAATATATTTAATATTGGCATTCTGCAAACAATTGGCCGAACGAACCGAAAGTTCGAGTTCTTCCACACGTCGATTCAAGTTCTCGTTGACCCTCACTTCTTGAATGGGAGTGTCCATGATTTCGGGTTCTTCCCCTTCTTGGAAGTTGATGAACACCTGAAGTTGGTCTTTGAGAATTTTTGAGGAAAAAGCAACCGCATCTTCCGGCAAAACCGCACCATTGCTCCACACTTCGAGAGTCAGCGCATCGTAATCGGTAATTTGTCCAACACGAGCGTTGGTGACGGTATAATTCACCCGTTCGATGGGAGAAAAATTCGCGTCGAGAAAAATAGTTCCAACGGGCGCATCGGGGTCTTTATTTTTTTCGGCCACTTCGTACCCTTTGCCCATTTTCACTTTCATTTCCATGTTCAGCTTTCCTTCTTCGCCCAAAGTTGCCAAAATATGGTCGCCATTTAAAATTTCGACCACTCCACCGGTATCAATATCTTTGGCAGTCACTGTTCCGGCACCGGAGGCTTTCAACTTGAGAACAGCGCTTTCTCCCTGAAGAAGTTTAATTTTAAGTTCCTTGAGATTAAGAATGAGGTTGGTGACATCTTCTTTAACTCCGGGAATGGCGGAAAATTCGTGCAACACCCCTTCGATCTTCACTGAGACCACCGCGGCCCCTTGCAAGGACGAAAGCAGAACCCGGCGAAGAGAATTCCCCAACGTCAGACCAAAACCCCGCTCTAACGGTTTGGCCGAAAACTTGCCAAAAACCGCCGTATGGGTTTCTTTGTCGATGGATAAAAACTTAGGCTTGATCAGACTGCGCCAATTTTTATAAGTAAGTGTCATGGAAAACCTCCGTTATTTTGAATTATTTCGAGTAATATTCGACGATCAATTGTTCCGTGATCGGGAGAGTAATTTGTTCCCGTTCCGGAATATTTTTAACCTTGCCCAACATTTTTTCGCGATCGAGCTCGAGCCATTCGGGAATACCACGACGCTCGGCCGCTTCGAGGGCTCCTGCAATGCGGGTCATCTTCTTGCTCTTTTCACGAACCGAAACCACATCACCCGGCTTGAGACGAGCCGAAGCGATATTGAGACGTTTGTCATTCACCAAAAAATGGTTTTGAGTAATTAACATCCGCGCTTCACTGCGAGAATTGGCAAAACCTAAACGATAAAGCATATTGTCAAAACGAGCCTCGAGAAGAGCAATCAGGTTTTGACCGGTCTGCCCTTTCAATCGTTCGGCACGGAAAAAGGTGTGTTGGAATTGTCGTTCCAAAAGTCCATAAATACGGCGGACTTTTTGTTTTTCGCGAAGCTGAACTCCATATTCTGAAAGCTTGGTGCGTCTTTCCTGACCATGTTGCCCTGGGGCATATTCGCGTCGCTCGATGGCGCACTTGTCCGAATAACAACGGTCCCCCTTGAAAAAAAGCTTCAAGCCTTCTCGTCGGCACATTCTGCAAACTGAATCGGTATATCTGGCCATACTTAAACTCTCCTTCGTTTCGGGGGACGACACCCATTATGAGGAATGGGGGTCACATCCTGAATACGTGTAATTCTGATTCCGGCGGCGGCAATAGCCCGCAAAGCCGACTCACGTCCTGACCCTGGTCCTTTCACATACGCAACACATGTTTTAACCCCTTGTTCCATAGCACGACGGGCCACTTCGTCTGCGGCCATCTGCGCAGCAAAGGGGGTCGATTTTCTAGAACCCTTAAAACCACGTGCCCCGGAAGAACACCAGCAAAGGGTGTTTCCCTGAGGGTCGGTGATGGTAATCATCGTGTTGTTGAAGCTGGCCTGTACGTGGATAACCCCACTTGTAATATTTTTACGGACCTTTTTCTTCTTTTTGTACCCCGATTTTTTTGCATCGGCGGCGGCGTTAGCCTTGACAGCTTTGCCAGCTTTCCCCGCTTTTTCGCTGCTAGCTTCTCCACTAACGTTAGGTAATTTTTCTTTTGCCATAATAATTATTCTTTCCTTATCTTATTTAGGTCCTGGGGCCTGTTTCTTGCCAGCCACTGTTTTACGGGGCCCCTTACGGGTCCGTGAATTTGTTTTAGTCCGTTGTCCTCTTACCGGAAGATTTTTTTTATGGCGCGAACCGCGATAAGTGCCCAAATCCATCAAACGTTTGATGCTCATCGAAACTTCGCGACGCAAATTTCCTTCCACTTCAAAAGTGGAATCGATGTAGGCTCGGATTTTAGCAACTTCTTCATCCGTTAATTTTTCGGCACGAACATCGGGCGAAATTCCGGCAGAGGCCAAAATATCTTTGGCGCGAGTACGACCCACTCCATAAACATAGGTCAAAGCCACGGCGATTTTTTTTCTTCCTGGTATGTCCACTCCTGCAATTCTAGGCATAATAACTTTCCCTTCCTTTAACCCTGTTTTTGTTTATGTCTCTTATTCGTACAGATCACGCGCACAATACCGGCTCGACGAATAATCTTGCACTTGTCACAAATCTTTTTGACGGATGAACGTACTTTCATAATTTCCCCCTACTTCGCTCTATATGTTATTCTTCCACGGGTTAGGTCATAAGGTGAAAGTTCTACTCTAACCTTATCTCCCGGAAGAATTTTAATAAAATGCATCCGCATTTTGCCCGAAATATGGGCTAAAACACGATGTCCATTTTCTAACTCCACTCGAAACATGGCATTGGGAAGCGGCTCGATCACAGTTCCTTCTACTTCAATTGCTTCTTCCTTTGCCATCTTTAAGATATCCTCGTCAACACCCGGGGGCCATTTGGAGTACAGGCCACCGTATGTTCAAAATGGGCCGACAATTGACGGTCTTTGGTCACCACCGTCCAGCCATCTTTCAAAACTTCAACTTCGAGCCCCCCCACATTAATCATCGGCTCGATCGCCAGTACCATCCCGACTTTAATCCGAGAGCCGCTCCCCTCTTTTCCAAAATTGGGAACCGCCGGCTCTTCGTGCATATTCCGTCCAATGCCATGCCCCACAAAATCGCGAACTACCGAATAACCATTTTTTTCGGCGTGAGCTTGAACCGCTTGTCCAATATCTCCAATCCGATTTCCATCAAGCACTTTTTCTATTCCCAAATCTAAACTTTCGCAGGTTACTTTCATCAATTGCTCAGCCTCGGCAGAAATTTTTCCAACGCGAACGGTGACGGCCGAATCTCCCACAAAACCATCTAAGGTTGCTCCGCAATCGATTCCAACAATATCTCCTTCTTTCAGAACACGATTGCTTGGAATTCCGTGCACCACTTCTTCATTCACCGAGGTACAAAGAGATTTGGGGTACCCTCGATATCCGATAAAAGTCGGAATCCCTTTTCTCTTTCGAATCAATTCCTCTGCGATCCGATCCAGATCGTTGGTGGTCATCCCAGGAGCCACCGCTTCAGCCAATTTTAAAAGAACCTCGCCAACAATCTGTCCCGCCCGGTACATCTTTTCAATTTCTTCTGGAGATTTTAGAATAATCATTTTCCTAAAGCCGCCAGTACTTGCCTAAAAATTTCTTTAAAATCACCAACGCCGTTTATATTTTTCAAAATTCCCTCTCGGTTATAATAATCGATGAGAGGGGCGGTCTGTTTTTTGTAAACATCTAACCGTTTTTGAATCGTCTCTTCGCGATCGTCGTCTCGCTGAATAAGTGGCGATTTACACTTGTCGCATACTCCTTCTTTTGTCGGAGCTGAAAAATCGAGATGATATCCAGCACCGCACTTCGCACACAATCTCCGTCCCGCTAAACGTCCAACCAAGTCTTCATCCGGGACTCTAAAATTTAAAACAGCATCTATTTTTTCACCACTACGGGAAAAAATTCCCCCCAACGCCTTGGCCTGCTCTACCGTCCGGGGAAAGCCGTCGAGGATAAAACCTCGTTTGGCATCATTTTTGGCCAGTCGTTCTTCAATAATTCCGATAACCACTTCGTCGGGGACCAACTGTCCCGCTTTCATAAATTCTTGTGCTTTCAATCCTAACTTCGTCCCTTGTCTCACCGCCTCACGCAACATATCCCCTGTCGAAATTTGAGGAGCCTGAAACTTTTCGGTCAACAAACGGGCCTGTGTCCCTTTTCCAGCCCCGGGCGGACCCAATAATATTATCTTCACCGTCTCCCCTTAAACTTTCCGGCCCTCCCCCCTAAAAACCCTTCATAACTACGGCTCAGAAGATGGGCCTCGATCTGGGCGACTGTATCCATCGCCACTCCCACAACAATCAAAATGGCGGTTCCTCCAAACGTATGAGCCAAAGTTGTCAGACTGGGAGACTGACTCACCATCACATTCGGCAAAACACAAACTGCCGAAATATAAAATGCTCCCCCCAGTGTAATTCGGCTTAAAATCCAATCGATAAAATCAGAGGTCGATTTACCCGGCCGTATTCCCGGAATATAGCCCCCTTGCTTCTTCAAATTTTCAGCCACATCCACCGGATTGAAAGTCACCGCCGTATAAAAGTAGCAGAAAAAAATGATGAGGCTGACATACAACAAATCATGAAACCAACCTCGTGTCAGAGCCGATGCCATCATCTGCATAAAATCGGTTTTCCAAAACTGCGCCACGGTTGCCGGAAATAAAATAATCGAAGAAGCAAAAATCGGGGGAATCACCCCGGACATATTCAACTTCAACGGCAAATGGGAACTTTGTCCCCCGTACATTTTGCGCCCAACCACCCGTTTGGCATACTGGATGGGAATACGCCGTTGGCTTCTTTCGAAATAAATAATCACCGCAATGACAGCAAAAATAAACGCCAGCAATAAACCAAAACCAAATAACCCTCCAAAATCATCTTTGGTGTTCCAGGCATCATGAAAACCGGCCGGAATGCGGGTGACAATGCCTGAAAAAATCACCAGCGAAATTCCATTGCCAATTCCACGTTCGGAAATTTGTTCCCCCAACCACATGATAAAAGCGGTACCAGCCGCGAGAGAGAGCATGGTGGTCAGATAATAGCCAATACCGCCAACTCCCGGAAGCAACACTTCTTGTTGCTTCAATCCGATGCTAATGCCCAACGCTTGCACTAGCGCCAGCACCACCGTTCCGTAACGGGTATACTGGGTGATTTTTTTTCGGCCATATTCCCCTTCCTTGGAAAGTTTTTCCAAAGCGGGAATGGAAACCGTGAGAAGCTGAAAAATAATCGACGCGCTCACGTAAGGCATGATTCCCAACGCAAAAACGGAAAACTGTTGCAACGCTCCCCCCGAAAACAAATTAAACATTTCAAAGACCGTTCCCTTAGCAAAAATTCTTTGGAGCGCCTCGACATTAATTCCGGGAGTGGGAACAAAAACCCCAATACGATAAATAGCCAACATGAGAATCGTAAAAAGAATTCTCTTTCTCAGTTCAGGGATTTTAGTTAAGCCCCCCAGGCCTCCTTCAGCCACTCGCTCCTCCTACTTTTTCGGCACCCAAGACGAGAGCTTGTCCCCCCGCCTTTTCGATTTTTTCACGCGCACTTTGGGAAAATTTGGCCGCCTTCACCGTCAGCGATATGCTTATTTCTCCAGTTCCCAAAATTTTGAGCCCGTCTCGTACAGAATTAATCAACCCCATCTTCTTAAGCGCTGCCACGTCGACAACATCGTTGGCTTTGAACTTGTTGGAAAGATCCCCCACATTCACCACCGCATATTCTGTACGGAATAATGAAAAGAAACCTCTCTTCGGAATTCTTCGTTGAAGAGGCATCTGTCCCCCTTCAAACCCCACTTTGTGGAAACCGCCGGCACGGGCCTTCTGCCCTTTGCTTCCACGGCCGGAAGTTTTTCCAAGACCGGACGATTCCCCTCGTCCGCGACGTTTTTTATTTTTAGTGGCCCCAGCAGGAGCTCTTAATTCGTTGAGCAACATATTTTGTCATCCTCGGGTGAATCACCCTACAATTTTTACTAAGTGAGGAATTTTTTCGACCATCCCTCGTGTGGCGGGAGTATCGACCACCTCACGAATCTGGTTGAGCTTGGTAAACCCCAAACCCCGTACTGTTTCCTTTTGTCGCCCGGGACGTCCCGAAGCACTGTGCACTAATTGAATTTTAATTTTTTTATTAACCATTTATATTCCACTCTATACACAACACCTTTAGTATTTACGTCATTCCGGCGGATTTTTAGCCGGAATCCAATTAAAATAGACCCCGTATTAAAACCTACGGGGTGACGCTAGCGCCTAAACTACACTCTCCGCAACTTCTGCAGGCTTCTTCACCAACGGACGAAGATCTCTCTTCGACACTGTTAAATGTTGAAGCGCATCGAAAGTGGCTTTGACCACGTTGTGCGGATTGCTCGTTCCAATCACTTTCGACAAAATATTGTGAACACCGGCCGACTCGACCACCGCCCGGACAACGCCGCCAGCAATAACTCCCGTTCCGGGAAGCGCCCGGCGAAGCAGAACCCGCGCGGCTCCAAAACGCCCTAAAATATCGTGAGGAATAGTTCCTTGGCTGATATTCACCGAAACCATTCTTTTTTTGGCGCGTTCGGCCCCTTTTTTGATGGCATCGGGAACTTCGGCCGCTTTGCCTAAACCGTATCCCACACGTCCTGCGCCATCACCGGCAACGACAAGCGCCGAAAAACTGAAACGGCGCCCTCCTTTAACCACTTTGGCAACGCGGCTGATGTGGACAATCCGTTCGATGATTCCACTATCTTCTTTTTCTCTCATTCCTTTGTTGTGTTCTTCTGCCATATTAAAATTCGAGGCCCCCTTTTCTTGCGGCATCCGCTAAGGATTTCACCTGACCATGATACAAAAAACCGTTTCGATCGAAAGCCACTTTCGAAATTTTGAGAGACTTGGCTTTTTCGGCCAAAAGTGTGCCGACTTCTTCGGCGGCAACCTTGTTTCCCCCTTTACCATTTCCCTTTTTTAAGGAAGAAGCCGAGGCCAAAGTGCGCTTATTCAGATCGTCAATAAGCTGGGCATAAATAAACCGAAGACTCCGATACACCGACAAACGAGGACGCTCGGCGGTGCCTAATATTTTTTTGCGGATGCGAACTTTTCGTTTCGCACGATATTCGAGTTTTGAAAGTGCCATTTTATTTTCCTCCACCAGCGGATCCAGTCGCGGCCGCTTTTCCTTCTTTGCGCTGAATCACTTCGTTGTCGTACTTGATTCCTTTTCCTTTGTAAGGTTCGGGGGGACGTAAACCACGAATAGAAGCGGCCACTTGCCCTACCAACTCTTTGGACGAACCGGTAATCGTCAGCTTGGTCTGTTTTTCAACCGCAATTTTAATTCCCTTGGGAATGGGAAATGAAACGGGATGCGAAAAACCAAGGGTCATTCCTAAAGTTTCCCCCTTCACTTCAGCGCGATATCCAATTCCCTGAATGTCGAGCACTTTTGAAAATCCTTCCGAAAAACCAGAAACCATATTTTGAAGAAGCGCCCGCATAGTGCCATGCAGTTGTCGGGTTTTCATTTCTTCATCGGAGCGTTTGAGAGTCACTTGCTTTCCATCCGAAACCGCAGTTATGACAGAAGACAAACGAAGATCCCCTTTTCCCAAAGGCCCTTCGACATGAACCAAAGTTCCGTTGACGTTGACCTTTACTTTATCAGGCAACGGAATAATTTTTTTGCCTACTCTTGACATTTAATTGGGCCCCCTCGGCCTTTATTGTTACTACTCGTGTTAATATTAATTTTACTTACCAAACCTCACATAAAATTTCGCCACCCACCTTTTCGCGAATGGCATCTTTGTCAGTCATGACCCCTTTTGGAGTCGAAAGAATCGTAATCCCGGTACGTGAAATTCTCAGCTCTTTGTAAGGCTTGTAAACTCGGCCTCCCGGACGGCTGATACGGCTGAGGCGATGAATAATCGACTTGTGCTTTCCGGCATATTTCAAAAAAACTTTTAATTGCGATTGTGGTTTTGCTTCTTCTTTGACGTAATTACCAATCAACTCTTCATTTTTAAGAATTTTCAAAATCGCTTCTTTCATGCGCGAGGCAGGAATGATCACGGAGTCATGACGAGCCGCCGCGGCGTTTCTAATTCTTGTAAGCAAATCTGCAATAGGATCTGTTGTAATCATAATATTTTATATTCTACCAACTAGCTTTGGTGACTCCGGGAATTTCGGCATGAAGCGCCCGTTTTCTAAAACAAAGACGACACATATCAAAACGCCGAATATAGGCGCGAGGCCGTCCGCAGAGAGGACAACGATTGTAGCCTCGCACTTTAAATTTTGGCTTTCGCTTCGCCTTTACTCTTAACGATGTCTTGGCCATCAGTTGCTCCTCGAATGGGAAGACCCAACGCTTTCAAAAGCGCCAAGCCGTCCTTGTCACTAACTGCCGTGGTGACGATTGTAATATTCATTCCACGGCTCTTATCCACTTTATCGTGGGGAATTTCGGGAAAAATAATTTGCTCGGTAATTCCCAAAGTATAATTTCCGCGTCCATCAAACCCTTTGCTGGGAAGCCCTTTGAAATCGCGCGCACGAGGCAGAGCCACATTGGACAGACGGTTGAAAAATTCGTACATTTTCTTGCGGCGCAAAGTAGCGGTAACGGCAATGGGCATTCCTTCACGCAACTTGAAAGCGGCAATTGATTTTTTGGCCCGACGAACCGCTGGCTTCTGGCCCGTAATAATACTCAACTCGCGCGAGGCAACATCGAGAACTTTCGAATCGGCAATCGCATCGGAATGGCACGAGTTCACCACAATTTTCACGAGCTTCGGCACCTGCATCGGGTTTGTTAAACCTAACTCGGCCATTAATTTGGGAACGACTTCTTTTTTATAAAATTGTTCTAACATAGAATCAAACCTTATCTAAAATTTCTCCGCATTTTTTACATACGCGAACTTTTTTTCCATCCTTCATGAACTTGGCCCCCACACGAACTCCCTTGGCACACTTGGCGCAATGGAACATCAAATTCGAGATGTGAATACTCGCTTCTTTCTCGATTATCCCCCCTTGCGGGTTGGCTTTGGTCGGCTTCGAGTTTTTCTTCACCATGTTGACTTTTTCAACCAACGCGCGATTGCGATCGACAAGGATTTTCAGGATTTTGCCCGTCTTCCCTTTTGCCTTGCCCATCATCACCATCACGGTGTCATCTTTTCGAAGTGAAAGTGCCATTTACAAAACCTCCGGAGCTAACGAAATAATTTTCATAAACTTCTTGGCGCGCAACTCGCGGGCCACAGGTCCAAAAATACGGGTACCAACCGGTTCGCCCGCTTGGTCGATGAGAACCGCGGCGTTTTCGTCGAAGCGGATATAACTTCCATCCGGGCGACGAACTTCGCGCTTGGTTCGAACAATCACTCCCTTTTTCACATCCCCTTTTTTCACTTTGGAATGAGGGAGCGCTTCTTTGATCGACACAACAATAATATCCCCCAAACTTGCATAGCGACGCCGGCTGCCCCCCAGCACTTTGATGCAATAAAGTTTCTTGGCGCCAGAATTATCGGCCGAATTCAACATCGAGGTCGTTTGAATCATGGTTACACCACCGCTTTCTCAAGTATGTGTGTTACCGTCCAACATTTTTCACGACTGATCGGACGGCATTCGGCAATGAGAACGCGATCGCCGATTCCACATTCGTTTTTCGCATCGTGCGCCTTAAACTTATTGCGCTTGGTATAATATTTTTTGAACATCGGGTGCTTCACCTGACGATCGACCGACACGACAACGGTCTTGTCCATTTTGTTACTCAACACGGTCCCAATTCTTGTTTTCTTTATTCCTGGCATAATTTTTTCCTATTTTCTGGCGTCTTCTTTTTCTAATGTTAAAAGCCTCGCCACATCACGCCGGATTTCTTTGATCCGGTGATTTTTTTCCAACTGCCCAGTCGATTTCTTGAGCTTTAAATGAAAAAGCTCCTGCGACAATTCCCCTTTCAGGGAGGCCCGTTCTTTCGACGATTTTTCTCTCAGTTCTTTAGGCGTCACGATAATTTGACCTCATAACAATTTTTGTTTTCAATCCGATCTTGTGGGCCGCTAATGTCAACGCTTCGCGGGCCACCTCGGTATTAACCCCTTCCATTTCAAAAAGCATCCGTCCCGCTTGCACTGGCGCCACCCAATCTTCCGGCGATCCTTTTCCTTTTCCCATACGAGTTTCGAGTGGCTTTTTGGTCAGTGGCTTGTCGGGAAAAATGCGGATCCAAACTTTTCCACCACGCTTGATAAAACGGGTCATGGCGATACGTCCCGCTTCAATCTGACGCGTACGGATCCAACCGGTTTCGAGAACCTGAAGACCGTAATCTCCAAACGAAAGATTCACTCCACGGCTAGCTTTCCCGCGGATACGTCCTTTTTGCATCTTTCGATATTTAACTTTCTTTGGTTGCAACATAAAATTAATTTACTGAATAACAACATCCCCTTTATAAACCCAAACTTTTACGCCAATCACTCCATAAGTGGTGTTGGCCTCGCAAAAACCGTAATCGATATCGGCGCGCAACGTATGAAGAGGAACACGTCCCTCGCGATACCATTCTACTCGCGCAATTTCGGCGCCAGCCAAACGTCCGCCGCATTTTATTTTAATTCCCTTCGCCCCAAACTTCAGCGCCGTTTGCACCGATTTTTTCATGGCGCGGCGGAAAGCAATACGTCGTTCGAGCTGCAAGGCCACGTTTTCGGCAATCAGCTGGGCATCGGTCTCGGCTTTACGCACTTCTTGAATGTTCAAAAACACTTCGTTCTTTGTAAATTTTTGTAACTCCCCTTTTAACGTATCGATCCCGCTCCCTTTCTTTCCAATCACCAATCCGGGTCGCGATGTATGAATATTGATCTTAACTTTTGTCGCCGCTCTCTCGATTTCGACTTTCGAAATTCCCATCGAGTCGAGACGTTTCATAATCGTCTCGCGAAAACGAATATCCTCGTGAAGCCAGCGTGAATAATCTTTTTTCGAAAACCATTTCGAAAGCCACGGCTTGGTAATGCCTACTCGAAAACCTATTGGATTCGTTTTCTGTCCCATGAAATTAAACCCTCTCGTCTAGAATCACTGTCATGTGTGACAGTTTCTTCTGAATTTGATCCGCCGAACCTCGCGCGCGCGGCATGAACCGTTTCATGATGCTCGCCTGATTGACCATAATTGTTTTCACATAAAGCAAATCGACGTTGATTCCTTTTTTCTGGCCGGCATTGGCAACCGCCGACTGAATCAGTTTGCTGACATCCAACGCGCCGGTCTTGCGATCGAACTTGAGAATGTCCAACGCTTCTTGAACCGATTTGCCGCGAATCATATCGACAACACTGCGAAGCTTTCGAGGTCCGCGACGTATATATTTAAATGTGGCTGTAGATTCCATGTTTATTATAGGGGCTAGCGTCGCCCCCTCCACCGGCAAAGCCGGATGGAGCCTCCCCCTCAGCGCCCCTTTGGGGCTTTGTTTAAAAACTATTTCGCAGCCGCCTTAGCTGCCGGAGCTGCTGTAGGCGCCCCAGCCCCTGGAGCGGCCTTGGGTGCAGATGAGCTTTCTTCCTTACCCACTTTTCTATCTCCCGAATGAACCGAAAAAGTACGTGTGGGAGAAAATTCGCCCAACTTGTGCCCGACCATATTTTCCGAAACGTAAACGGGAATAAACTTTCGTCCATTGTGAACCGCAAAGGTGATTCCCAAAAAATCGGGAGTGATGGTCGAACGACGCGACCAAGTCTTGATCACTTTCTTGTTGCCGCTTCGGACAATGTCATCCACCTTCTTGGCCAAATGACTGTCGATAAACGGACCTTTTTTAATTGAACGAGACATTATTTAATTCTCCTGTCTTTCACGATAAATTTATCCGTACGCTTGTTTTTGCGTGTTTTGTAACCACGAGTCGGTTTTCCCCATGGCGTCACAGGGTTGCGTCCACCGTGATCGCGTCCGTGACCTCCACCATGCGGATGATCGACAGGATTCATAACGGTACCACGGGTGTGCGGTTTCCAACCAAGCCAACGGTTCACCCCGGCTTTTCCGATACTGATATTTTCGTGGTCCAAATTTCCAACCTGACCAATCGTTGCCCGGCAAGTTAACAACACTTTGCGAACTTCTCCAGAAGGGAGTTTGATCTGTCCATACTTATCTTCTTTGGCCATCAACTGAGCCAAACAGCCGGCAGAACGCACCATCTGTCCACCACGTCCCGGTTTGAGTTCGATGTTGTAGATCGAAGTACCGGCCGGAATATTTTTGATCAGCAACGCGTTTCCCGGATTAATATCCACTTCACGATCGCTTGAGACCACTTTTTGCCCAACCGTCAAACCATGAGGCGCAATGATGTATCTTTTTTCACCATCTAAATAATGTAGCAAAGCAATTCGGGCTGAACGATTAGGGTCGTATTCGATAGCCGCCACAGTGGCCGGCACTTCCAGCTTGTTACGAGCAAAATCGATTTTGCGATAAAGCCGTTTGTGCCCCCCTCCCATAAAACGGGAAGTGATATGCCCATCAGCGTTTCGTCCACCGGTTCGGAGAATTCGTTCGCACAACGATTTTTCGGGACGCGATTTTGTGATTTCGTCAAAATCGTGCGTCGTTTTAAAACGCTGCCCCGGTGTTATGGCTGCATACTGTTTCATTAGACTCCTTCAAAAAATTCGATCTTTTCTCCGGCGGCCAACTCGACCCACGCTTTTTTCCAGTTGGAACGTCGCCCGACGGAGCGCCCTACTTTTTTTGTCTTACCGCGCATAATGGCGGTATTAATTTTTTTTACATGAACCTTGAAAAGTTTTTCGACCGCTGCACGAATCTCGGTCTTGTCCGCTTCGCGATCAACAACAAAGGCGTAAAGCCCTGCCACCGCTTCACGAGCTGCCATCGCTTTTTCGGTGATCAACGGTTTTTTAATGACCTGATATAAATTCATAAATACCTTTTCTGAGCTTCTGCAAAAGCGTCCGCCGTAAAAATAAGTTTTTGGTATTTCAAAATTTCATACGGAGACAATTGATCAACCCGAAGAATCTTAAACCCTTTGAGATTCCGAATTGATTTTTCAACCACGTCTGACGCCTTATCTAAAATGACCAAACCTCCCGGAACCTTGATGGCACTAAAAAACTGACTCGCCTCTTTGGTCTTGGGAGTCTTAAAGGGAAACTCCTGAACCACGGTGACATTTTTTTCGATAAGCGCGCATCGTAGAGCTTCGCGCATCGCCAACACACGCACCTTGCGGGGAAGGCGGATCGTATAGTCGCGAGGATGCGGTCCGAACACGCGCCCTCCTCCGACAAACGGAGCTGTTTTGCGCGAACCATGGCGAGCGCCACCAGTCCCTTTTTGCTTATAAAGTTTTTTTCCGGTGCGCCATACATCAGCACGGGTTTTTGTGTTAACCGTACCATGATGATGAGTCGACAAATTGGCCCGCACCGCTTGATACAAAACCGCCTTGTTTAGTTTTTCGGTCAACAAAGTATCCCCCAGCTCGGCGGAGCCTACTTTTTTCATCGATCCATTAATGATATCAATCGTGGCCATGATTAATCCTTCTTCTCCTCGGTGGCGCTAACAGGGGCTTCCTTTTTCTCGCCGCGTCTTTGTTCAAAATTTTTAGCCTTTGGGTAAATAATCAAGACCGAATGATTCGCTCCGGGAACGGCTCCTTTGATTAACAACAAATTCTGCTCGAGCTCTACGCCAACAACCATCAGGTTTTGCACCGTTACATTTTCTCCCCCCATACGACCGGGCATTCTCTTTCCTTTAAAAATCTTACCGGGATAAGTTCGTTGCCCGACTGAACCGGGTGAACGATGCGAAATAGAAACACCGTGCGATGCGCTTAATCCCGCAAAATGGTGGCGTTTCATGACCCCCTGAAATCCTTTTCCTTTGGAAACGCCACTGACATCGATAATGTCCCCCGTTTGGAAAAGAGACACGGTCAGTTGCTCACCAATTTGGTAACTCTCGGCTTTGTCGGTGCGAAATTCTTTTAAAATCTTAAAGCCGGAAAGTTTATTTTTGGCAAAATGTCCCGCCACCGCTTTGGACATTTTTTTAAGTTCAAACTCTTGAAAACCAACCTGAATGGAAGCGTAGCCTTCCTTCTCTTTCAATTTTCTTTGAACCACAACACAAGGCCCCGCCTTCACAACGGTCACAGGAACCCGTTGCCCCTTTTCGTTGAAGATTTGCGTCATCCCTAATTTTTCACCTAAAAGTCCTGGCATAAAATTCCTATATCATTTTAATTTCGACATCGATTCCGGCTGACAAATCGAGCTTCATTAAAGCATCGATGGTTTGTTGCGACGGTTCCAAAATATCCAACAGACGTTTGTGCGTACGAATCTCGAATTGCTCGCGCGATTTTTTGTCAACGTGCGGCGAACGAAGCACCGTGTAGCGTTCGATATGAGTTGGCAAAGGAATCGGTCCGGAAAGGCGTGCCCCTGTTCTCTTGGCCGTCTCGACGATTTCTGAAGTGGATTGATCGAGAAGCTTATGATCAAAACCTTTCAAACGAATTCTAACTTTTTGTCCTTTGTATTCTGGCATAAATTATTCCAAAATTTCCACCACCACACCGGCACCGACAGTTCGGCCTCCTTCGCGAATGGCGAATCTTAATTCCTTCTCCATCGCGATCGGTGTGATGAGTTCTACTTCCATACTGATATTGTCTCCCGGCATCACCATCTCGACCTTGTCCGGTAATTTTACACTTCCCGTCACATCCGTTGTTCTAAAATAAAACTGCGGCCGGTAGTTTGAGAAGAACGGTGTATGCCGTCCTCCTTCTTCTTTTGTCAAGATATACACTTCACATTTGAACTTTTTGTGCGGTTTGATGCTCCCGGGCTTCGCCAACACTTGTCCTCGTTCCACATCGATGCGCTCGATTCCTCTTAGCAATGCTCCTACGTTGTCTCCCGCTTGCCCTTGATCCAAGAGTTTGCGGAACATTTCAACACCAGTGACCACAGTCTTCTTTGTGTCTCGCAATCCGACGATCTCCACTTCTTCTCCCACTTTCACAATCCCTCGTTCAATTCTGCCCGTCACCACTGTCCCTCGTCCCGAAATACTAAAAACATCTTCCACAGGCATCAAAAACGGTTTGTCCAATGGTCGTTCAGGTGTTGGAATATAACTATCGATTGCTTCCACCAACTTCATGATCGCTTGGGCTCCCAATTCTCCCGTATCTCCTTCCATCGCCATACGAGCGCTTCCACGAATAATCGGGGTCTTGTCTCCTGGAAACTGATACTTTGACAAAAGCTCTCTCACTTCCAATTCCACCAACTCTAAAAGCTCTTTGTCATCGACCATGTCTACTTTATTCAAAAAAACTACAACGTAAGGAACTCCCACTTGGCGGGCCAACAAAATATGTTCACGGGTCTGAGGCATTGGACCGTCTGCCGCTGAAACCACCAAAATAGCTCCGTCCATTTGCGCCGCTCCGGTGATCATGTTCTTCACGTAATCCGCATGTCCTGGACAATCCACATGCGCATAGTGTCTCTTGTCGCTCTCGTATTCCACGTGCGCTGTTGCAATTGTAATTCCGCGTTCTCTCTCTTCTGGGGCTTTATCAATCTGGTCGTAGGCCACAAACGTCGCCTTCCCTTGCGTTGACAACACCTTCGTTATCGCCGCTGTTAACGTCGTCTTTCCGTGATCCACGTGTCCAATAGTACCTACGTTTACGTGCGGCTTTGTTCGTTCGAATTTTGTCTTTGACATGATCTCCTCCTTTTATATCTGTTACATGATTAAAAATAATTCTTAAAATTTAGTTTCTGTTCAGTGAGCCGATGATCCGCCTCAGGCGGATGACCTTTTCCTTATCATTCTGGAGCCGATGACCGGAGTCGAACCGGTGACCTTTTCCTTACCATGGAAATGCTCTACCAACTGAGCTACATCGGCGCATTAACAACTTGTATCCACCCAATGGTTTTCGCTTGATGCTTCAACCACTCCCTCGGAAGTGGTACCCCATACTTCCTCGGTCGCTGAGCTACATCGGCCGTCAACTGCATGAGCGGGAGACGGGACTCGAACCCGCGACCCTCAGCTTGGAAGGCTGATGCTCTAGCCAACTGAGCTACTCCCGCAAAATGGCTACATCGTTTCATCTATCGCGTATCATCTGTCGAAAAAATTTTGCTAACGCTAAATTTTTGTGGAGGGGGGAGGATTCGAACCTCCGAAGGCGTGAGCCGGCAGATTTACAGTCTGCTCCCTTTGGCCACTCGGGCACCCCTCCCCCTAACTGCATCTTGAGCCGACGGCCAGAGTCGAACTGGCGACCTACTGATTACAAATCAGTTGCTCTACCAGCTGAGCTACGTCGGCGAAACTCAACCATGGAAACTAAATTTCAAAGAACAAAAAATACAGTCTTCACACAAGGTGAAGACAACACCAAAAAAATTAAAAAAAGCCGTGCGGCTATTTTATATAAGCTTTTGAAATGATTATAATTTTAAAGACACCCTCCGGCCGAAAAAGAGATTAAAAAACGCGTTAAGCGCGTGAAGTTATGTAATATTAGGGGGCTTGTCAAGAAGATTTATTAAAAAAGACAGGGAGTTGGGAAAATTCGTAGAAAAGTTTTAATGCAAGGTCGAACAGGCCCTTAAAATGGCTTCTTTTTGGACCTGTAATTCCTGTTCGATGGCTGTTAATTTTTCGGGGTTAATTTTTAAAAGCATTTCGCGAGCCCAGAAATAAGTTTTCTTATGTTCTTCTAGCTGGGTCATAATTTCTTGGCGACAGCTATAAGAGGTCAGTTCGGTCAGGTTCATCAACGCATATTCATGTCCAAAAGCGGATTGCGTCAGAGCCGCTTCCAGTTCTACCTCTTTTGTATCTAATGCAAGATCGTTCATCATATTGAGCCCTCCGTCTGGTTTCCGCTTGATGCTTCCCCTTTCGCTTCATGCTTCAGGGATTTCCTCATCTCCGCCTACGGCCAAGGAGATTCGGTCACAACCACTTATAGATGCAAGTGGCGGACCAATCAAAATGAGAATGGAAAATATTTATAAGTTAACGAATTTATTAATAATAATTATTTGTAGATTGGGAAAATGGGCAAATAGGGCTCAAAATGGTGGGGAGTACACCCCCCATAACCTCATAAATTAAGGAAGTTTGGGGGGGTTTAAACCCCCAATTTAGGAGCTGGTTCCCAAGGAAGATAAGAGCTGATCGACCACTTTAAGAGGGCGAAGGGAGTCCATCACCGGTCGGCCGATGACGAGATAGTCAGATCCCGCTTCGAGCGCCTCGCGGGGGGTCATGGTTCTTTTTTGATCATGAGAAGCG
>Ga0209515_10004255_pt1 | contig 19517 bp, 3 predicted proteins | sample Subgroupgradi54m_FD_187454 | JGI IMG/M metagenome (GOLD analysis project Ga0209515, IMG submission 187454) | Subsurface groundwater microbial communities from S. Glens Falls, New York, USA - GMW60B uncontaminated upgradient, 5.4 m (SPAdes)... ...
TGGTGTGATGGATTTAAAAACTTATTCGGAAATTAAAAAAGGGAAAATTTCTCTTCTCTTCCGACGCATGCGGCTTGAAATGCAAAAGCCGCCCTATGGCAATCACATACACATCTCAGATTTATATAAAAAAATGCTGAGCACCCGCCCGCGGGATCGATCTGAACTGCGCCTTCCTATAAATGAAAGAAATCTATCTAAATCGAGAGGCGCTGTTCCGCCCTTGTCATTAATGTCTTCCGATAAAAATATAGGAAGGGCTGAACTGAGAAACCCTGAAAAAAACAGGCAATCAGATGAGGGTAAATCGCTGCTTGAAATGCATAAAGCGTTGAAGAGATCAATTCCTCCAGTATTAAGTGTTGAAGATATTGTTAATTCTAATCCACGCTTAAAAGTAGGAGTAGGAGGTCGCTCCGCAACACAAATAATCGATTATTTAAGAAATGTTGTAACTAGCAATGTAGATGAGACGACGGGGACATTAAAAGATCCTGAAATTGTGGATGGTCCTGTAAATATTAAGACGGCATGGACATTACAAGATCTTAATCAATATTTAAATGGAATTATTCCTTTTGTTGAATTGCTTGCCAGTCAAAAATTTGGAGTTTCGGTTCATGAAATACAATTTCCAATTATTCAAATTATACAATACGGTGCTTTGAAATATGGCGTTGGGTATACACCTTTGGCTTATAATTCGATAAATAATTTTTTAATGGTTAACTTTGAACCCATTTCGTCTTATCCAATTTCAATTGAAGATTATGAAATGGGTCTTTATGAAGAGATGGCTCACCGGATAATTTTTGAAGGCGCCCCTTTTAAACTTAAAACTTACAAATCGAGATATGATCTAGTTCAACCCGGTGACAATAATGATGAAGAGTATATTGCCAATGGTTTTCAGAATCATAAGTATATTGACATGGAGCCATTAACAGAAGCAGATCGAGATGAACTTACTGCCATTAATAAAAATCATGGTCCATATATTGACTATTTTTTTAATGAGGTAGTTGCCGCAAAAATTAAATTTGAAAAGTTTTTTACACCTGAAGATCGAGAATATGAATTAAAGCGAATGCGCTTAGGTAGAAGCATTGAAGAAATTTGGAATTATTTAAGCCGCCAAGATAACTGGAAACTTTTTGTAAATGGCCAAGGTATTTTAGGTGACATCGCTTATCAGGCCATTGTTGGAATAATGGGCGGAGATCCAGAGTATACAAAAGAGATGGTTACTCTCGGCCGAAAGCTTAATCAATTAATTTCTCAGAAATTGAATTCAGCCAGTGATAATGTTCACTTAAGTTCCGATTTTTTTGATCGACTCTTTAAGGCTTATCAATTGGTTAATCGATCCATCCAATTTAAAGAAAATCGTGCTGAACTGCGCGCGGAAAATGGATCTGATAAAGAAGGATCAAAACTCGCAACACTTCTTCAGCCGGTTGTTGAAGCGGCAAACGGAGTTCTGAACGCAGGAAGTTTCAGTTTGCGCATCGATGCCAAAAAGAAATACTTTGCTGCAGTAAGAAATTTGTCTGAGCAAGAAGGAATTGCAAAAATCAAATTGGAAAATAAATCTAAATTGAAAGTTAGAGATTGGATCATTGATCCAGAAGGCGGCCTAATTCAAGTTATCAATTTGAAGGATGATCCAAGGGGTCCTTTTATCACAGAAAGTGCGATTGAATTTAGAGATATGGCTGGTTTGGGATCTCTGCAAGAGGTGAATCAAGGAGAATTTGCTTCATTAAATTATTTTCTCTTACGCGATCAGGAAGAACCATCGGAGAATTTTCCTGAGCCCCGCTCCGAGCTGCGGAACAATAATCAAATAAATTTATCTGCTCGAGCCTCAGCTCAGTCCTTGACGACAACACATTCCGAGCAGTCCTCACCCTCAATAGATTCAAAATCAGGCAAGGTGAGGGCCGAGCTGCGGGGAAAGGAAGTAGAAAGCATCACAAATGGTGAGAAAATTCGAGGTCTGTCTTTAGAAAAACTTTCAGAAATCTTAAAGACTTTAGAATCAAAACTTCCTGCAAAAACACAATTGTTATTTGTGAATCGATTTCCAATTCAAAAAGATGAAAAAGGTAAAGAGTGGGTGCTTGATCGATTTGGCAACAAGTGGGTTTTAAAAGATCAAGCCATCATAGGGTGGAGACAGCTCCAAGAGGAAACTCCGGTTTTAATTGGTAATGAATGGATCATTCAAATTGATGGAATGAATCTTATAGTCAAAATGCCTTTAGCAAGCGGCATCACCGCACCAGAATTTTTTAAGCATCTTAGAGGTTTTTCTAAAACAGTATGGGAATTTTCTGTTGAATGGTCTAGAGCGAGAGAGCAATTAATTGTTGAGCGTTATCCCAAAGAGTTACCTAAAATGGAAGACAATCAGCGTGCGGAGCTGCGAATAGAGAAAAGAAAAGGTTATCCCACAACCGGAATTGGGAAATTCATTGCTGGTCTGGTAGACCACATTCCAGATGAAACTATAAAATTAGCCGCACGAAACGATGGCTCTGTTCTTTACATCAAAATTGGATCAGTCGTTGTGGCGGGCCTCAGCCACAATTTAGGAAAGGCTGGAGACTTTATAAAAGTCTCATTTAAAATTATTCCATCCTCCGAGCCTGAATCAAGAGAAATTATTTTGTCGTTTTATCCAAACTCAAGCAAGAAAGGTGACAAACCAACTGATCAAAGGAATGTCATCATTTACAACAATAAAAAGATCAAAGTTAAAAAAGCAGCCGAAGCCGCATCCAATTACAGTGAGCTTGGCAAATATCGCGACGGGTTCACTGAGAAAATTCCGCATTTTGAATATGCCACTTTGAGAAAAGGAAAGCGGCCGGAAGAGTTAGAAATTTCCTTAGGAGGGACGGAGATCAGTGGATTACCAACCAGTCTTGGAAATCCGGGAGAACTCGTTAAAATCTTATTTCAAAAAGGAAGCGATGAGCATAGTTTAATTGCTGAGATAAAACCGAAAGAAGCTGCTGAAGCGGAACCTCCTCATGCCATTCGTAAACTTTTATTTGAACCCAAAGGGGACGGAACTAAGAAACGCAAAATGACGGTTAAGTTCAAGAATTTGGGTTCTGACTATTTGCATCAAATAAGAGCCATTCAGGCCGAATCGGGTATTTTGTATGAGCGTCTTCCTTCTCAATTAAAAAATACAACACCCAAAATACTTCGTGAAAAAATCCGCGAATTTCTCATACGCCATAAACCCATTCGTTTGGAATGGCTGAAAGCTACTGCTCAAGAAATTGGAAAGCGGCTGGATCAACTTGGAAAAACGAAAGATCCGGAAAATATTCAAACATTTCAAAAACTTGGCTTTTCCGTTTTTGGAGATCCGGAACCGCTTCTTTTTGATGGGTATCAGCTTCACTGGGAAACCGAGCGTTTGATGGAGAACTTTAATTTGAGTCAATCGGCGGCCAGAAGAAAATTGAGAGATGTTGAATCGCGCTTGATGAAAAAAATCGCCCAACTTTTAAAGGCAAAAGAAGTTGGCTCATTTATTTCTTACGATGAAATTGAGCAAGGCATGGATTCTTTCGATATCAGCTCTCAGGGCGTGATTCAACAAGCCATCGGAATTTTCAGTCATAGAGGCTTTTTGTTTAAATATCAAGCAAAAGGCCCAGAACAAAAGGCAGGCGTTTTCATCTTGGATAAACCATTTCATTTGGATCTGGATGACGAAAAACCTGAAAAAACTGAAACAGAAATTTCTCCTCAAACAACTCAAACGCCAAACGCGTTCATAAACGAAGTAAAAGACTCAGTTCATGCTGATTTTGAAAAGGTTACGGATGCAAACTTCATTGTTCTCCCGAGGAAAATCAGTGCTCTGTCGAAACAGGCTTATGAGAAACTTTATTTTAGAGATCGATTGAGCCAGGCGGGAGTCGAGAAATTATATGTCAATTTCATTAATCCCGCGAAAGAAGCTTTTAACAAACTTTTTGCAAATTTAGGCCCTTCCATTTTAGAAGCACACATTTCCACCAGATATCGCATTCATGAAACCATTTGGTTCATTCTCTTGAAAGCTTTACGCAATGGGCACACGGTGATTAATCAAGCGTCCGTCGGAAAGGAGGCAATGAAAATAATTGGAAACCAAATAGATCTCACCGATCAACCAGATTTAATTCGCCTCGTTCTGTTGGGTGAAGCAGCGAAAGAAATTTTGTGGGAAGCTTATGCGTATCTTGTTTCACATGTCATTGTTCAGAAATTTCGGTATTTACTGAGACATCCCAATTTATGGGAAGAAGTACATTCTGCAGCGTTAGAAAAGGCGCGTAGAGATACGATTCGCTTATACGATTTAAAGGAAGAAGTAAAGTTTGTGACTTTTTTATGGCGTGGAATTGAAATGGCGATCAAGAATGAGATGAGATCGAGGGCCAAAGAAGAAAGAACACAATCTTTGGACGCACCGTTATCTCATGATGGTGATTCTTCGCTTTTGACAGAATTGGCTGCTCCAGAAAATATCTCACTCCATTCCAGCTTTGCTCATATCGAAGAAAATCACGGCCAATACTGGAGTCGGTTCCGGAGTATTTTGCTCAGAAATCCTAAAATTGATGAAGATGACATCAAAATTTTGTGGTTACGTTTGCTTGACCGTTTGGGGCTCGAGAAATGGACGCAAGATGACATAGGCGAGCTCTTCGGTTTAAAAAGAGCGACAATTGGTTTAAGAGAAGCGGAGGTTGGAAAGAAACTTTTAGAACGATTTGATCTTTTAAGGGAAATCGGGACAGAAGTTTTGCAATTAGACTTTGATTCAGTGGAATTGCTTAGATTGCTGAGCAATTCAAATACTCCATCCCGTTCCGAACTGCGCCTTCCTATAAATGAAACAAATAAATCTGAATTGAGAGGCGCTGCTCAGTCCTCACCCTCAATAGATTCAAAATCAAAGAAGGCGAGGGCCGAGCTGCGAAGTTCTGACACAAAAGGCTTGGGGGATTCTACATGGCCGACGCTTGCGCTGATGAATATTCCGGCACTGATGAGAGATTACGGCGCCATTTTTGAAGAGTTGGAAAAGCTGATCAAAAAGCAAGCAGGTCATGAACCGATTGGTGCGGAGGACTTGCTCACACTTGCCATGATTGCGAAGAGACGTCAGGGAACGCCGCAAACCATCAATTACATCGTGTCACATCTGCGTGCCATTGACGAAGCAAATGAAACGGACGATTTATTTGAACTTTTTAACGAAGCGATAAAAGAAATCGGCAGCCCGAGCGGCCTTACGCATTTACTTGCTTTGCCGCGTCAACGCACAAAACTGCCGTCGTATCATGCTTACTTGGGAAAAGGCCGCCTTGTATTTCCTAGGCCGGCTGTTGTTATCGATTTGGTGAATGATCTTGAAGAGATTAGATTGGGCGGCGGTAATTTTGTTCAATTCATTCGAAAGCAAGGACAAATACATGCCATTCGGAGAGGCCCGGGTATTTCCGATAAAGCTGTTTCTTTTCATTTGGGGCGTCCGCTTCTTTTAAGTAAAAAACCAAGCTCCAATCCTGCCATTGATAACTCATTTGCAGGCTCCGAACTAAAATTGTTTGACGGGGAACATCTCTTACTTGAGTTAAAAGAAACCGAAGTTTCCAAATCAGATACGCCTGAAGTGAGAATAATGCGCCCCGTTATTTCCATCCGGGGATTCAGCAAACGGCAAATTTCATTAAAATTGAGATTATCTGAAAACCCACTCCGGAAAATTTTCGGAAGCCGTCCTGAACTGCGCAGTGAAGCGAAAAGGACGGAATTGCGTTTGGCGCCAATCCCGCCAAGCACTGCCCCGACTAACAAATTATTATTAAATCGGGAAGTCGGGACTGTCGTGACTACCGATGAAAAAAATTTAATGAAAGTCACGGCTGTTCCGTCACGGCGCGCTATCCGCGCCTCGTCGGAACTGCGCTTGCCACCAACCGCGGCAAGCACTGCTCGGGACGTCGATGCAACCCATCAACGCTCCGAGCTGCGGGCTGCAAAAGAAAATCCCGTAAAAATAGTGGATGACCGGATCATGCACATGTATGCGCTTCACCGTGAGTTTTTGCGTTTCCTTTCGGAATATAAAACGGCGCGGAATAAAGGTGATCAAGCGAACCAAGATGCAATTTTAAGTGTTCTAAAAGAATACGCACGGGAAACGCTTGGTGATTTTATTCACGAGATTCGTTCCAATCAAAAAGAAGAAGAGGAATTTTTACTTTCCTTATTATTTTTACCACCGGATAAGCTTCAAAAATTATCCGCTGAATTGCTTCGTCAAATCGACGAATTTTTACCCAAATTTATCCAAGCGCACGCCAATCGCGATCACAAAACGCTCAATCAACTCAATTATCAAGTAGTGCCTCTTTTAAAACGCCGTTTAGCAATTCAGCTTCTTCGCTTGCAGGAAGAATTAAATGCCAGTCCAGTCAAAAGGCAAATTGTGATTTACCGGCTTTTTGACAGCGTTATTAAAATTTATTCCCGCATTGCTTACGAACACACCTGGCGCGCGCGGCGAAAACAGGCAAAGGTTCAGCTTGAACGGTTAGGAATTGTCGATGATAAAGGCTACGTTGTGACAACGCTCTATTATGAAAGCAAGCCTGTATTTCGGATTGAACGCGATCATTCGGGAGCCATTTCTGTTTCACAGATTATTTGGAAAAATGTCGATGTTCCCGGAGGCCCTGAAGCGCGCATTCCGAAACTGACACCACTCAAGTTTGAATCTCTTCCCGAAGCGTTTCGCGGAAAAATCCATACGCTTGAGAGTATGGATTCTGATTCCGAGCAGCTTGTTTATCACGACATTGCACTGACGGACGTGATTGACATGTTAAAACCTCATATCAAAAATCCAAAGAGTTTACCCGGATCGGATAAGGAACTTGCCATTCATTCGATTGGAACCACTTTGGCTGGGCCAAAAGGAAAGCGCGGTTTGCGGTTGAAACATGCAGTCACCCATGAGGATCATCCAAAGACAAAAAAAGAGGCAATTCCACTTCCGGGCCCGAGTCTGGAAAGTGCAATTGAGTTAATTGAAGCCGGAGATTTGTCGAATGCGATTCAGCTCATTGAAAGCGCAAAGCGGTGGATAGAAAAACGTCTTGAAAAAGTCGAGCGGCTCAAGAAAGGTGTTATACGCAAAAAAGATTATATTTATTTGATGATTCGCGATGAAAGTGTGAAGCAAACATTGGAGCGTGCGTTGGAAGCGCTTAAAAAAGGTCCTGAGGGTTCGTTTCAAATAGAAGATGCAATTCGGGAGCTGAACGGCATTGTTGAAACGCACTTTCATTCATTGAAAGGTGAATCGAATTATCAATTTTACTACCGCAATTTACGTGAAATTTTAATAGCACTTTCGGTTTTTATGTCCCTCGCTAATCAACCGTCCAGACAAAAAGTGAGGGAAGAAAAAAAGAAAGATCTTGCCGCGCGCATTTCCGGAATTCTGAGGCAATTGAAACAAACTGAAGACGGGCGCCGTGCGAAACTTGCTTCCAAACCAAAATCCGATCCGCGTTCGGAATTGCGGGCGAGTGACGCGTCAACTTTTTTATATGGAAACGATTTAGCCGCTACGGTGAAACATGAGCTCCAAGAACTTCATTATGATGTTGTAATAAAAGAATTAAGAAAATTTGTTCACGCAACAAAAAGTACAGTTGCCACAACAATGGAATCGGAAGAATATGTTTTGGGTTTTGTGAATTCAATCCGAGCGCTGGCCAGGCATTTCGATCAGTATGTTCAAGGTCACCACAAACTGGATGCTTCGTTGCAACCTGTTCTTCGTGAAGTTTATGAACTCATCATTGAATATTTTAGAGCGTTTCCACCCGAATATTTTGAACAAGAAGAAGTGGTTAAGCTTGTAATTGGTATTACGGAATTTTCATCCGCGCTCAGACATTCCGAACTTGATAAAGAAGCGATTGAGTTTTTAAATTTTTATCGGGAACATGTAGATCCGAAGCCCAATCGGTTTGTTGATTACAGTCTTGCCCGCGCCCATGTGACGCTCGCGGTAGATCATTGGAATTCAAAAGAGGAAGATGAAAGCAGAGTCCAGCATTTGATAGCATTAGAAGATTTTTTGAGGTCATTTCCGGATTTTGAAAGGAACGAATCACTTTCGGAAATGCTCAAAATATTTTCAACGTCAAGCATTCCAAGAATTATTGATATCGCTTCCAATGAAACCCACAAATTCAGAGATCGCGCCGAAACCGCTTTATTGAATTTTCCGCGCCGGCTCCCACCATTGGACAGCATTCCAACATTGAATAAGGAATATATCGCGATGATATTGAATCAAATTGCAAAACATTGGATCAAACACTATGCATACGAAGTTGCTTTGGAGCCGGCCGAAATAGCATTCAAGTTAAATCCGGAAAGCCCTTATGCCGTGCAGAACGTTGGTTCTATTTTGGCGGAAAAAGGTGACATTCTAAAAGCCACTCAATATTTGGAGCTTTTAAGATCTTCCGTTAAACATTCGGATTATGACAGAAGCATTGAAGAAATTGCATTAAAACTGGAACGACAAATTGGTATTGCAGAACTTAAAAGGAAAAAGCAAACTCTTGAAGTTGACATCTCTTATCAAGTGCGGCAAAGAGTAGATGCTTTTACTTTAAGTTTAGAAAAGAAATCCAAAATTCAGAAAAAAGAAAGTGCAGATGAGAATCTCAATAAAATTTACCTGAAACAGTGGAAACAGATTATAGATTTATTCCAAAAAGTGCAGGATAGGGAATTTTTGCTCAAAAGCGATGATTTTTCGAATTCACAAGAAGAAATTGCCAATGCAATTTATCTTCTGCAATCGGATGGAAAGTTAAATGATGAAGAAGTTGGATTTTTAATCGGATTGCTTTATCATGAACATCCCGATGAGCTTGATTTAAAATTTCACAGAACCAACATCGAAGTTACCGAGGCTCAAATCAAAACAAGAGAAGTTGCTCAATTTCCCGAAATCGAAATTCCCCACAATTATAAAGGTTTTGCTGATCTTCTGCCTCCACTGGCGACAACGAAACGGGATAAACGTAAGTTTGAATTTGTTCACCAAGCTTACAAAGAATATTTGGAAAGGAAGCGAAAACATGGAGCGACGTCACAATTAGAAGATAGTCTTGAAAAATTAGCAGAAATTTTTGCTATCTCGTTACAGATTAGCGAACGATCTGACAAGCAAAAAAAAGATAGACGTTCAGAACTTCGAATTGCGCTTGACGTTGCGCGCGAAGCAACGGAAAAAGTTTTGTCACTGATTGCTCAAAAAAAATATCATCACGCTTCACTTGTTATTGAAGGAATACGGCGGCGGTTTGGGAGGAATAATGTTGTAGCGGCCCGGTTAAGACAGGAATTAGATAGAGCAAGTTCACTTCGACAGAAAGAATCTGTCCCAGCACCCGTCGTCACTCGGCTGAAAAGTTCACCGGCTAAGGTAAAACCCGTTCCAACTCGACAGGAAGAACCCGTCCCCGCACCTGTCGCCACTCGGCCGAAAAATTCACCGGCTAAGGCAAAACCTGCCTCACCTCAAAAACAACCCGGCACAGAATTAACGCCGTCGCATAAAGGTTTGATTGCTCGAATGAGGCAATTGGCTGACAAACATAATTTTGATAAATCACGAGAACTATTTGATCGTCTTATTGGCTGGTTGAGTCCCGAACATCTCGCCGTGATTGAGTTGAAAAAACATTTCGCGGAAAAACTTAAAGTTTCTATCCAAGCTTTGATTCGAAAAGATGATTTGGACGCGGCTGAAACCCAACTCAATTTGTTAACAACTGTATCATCACCAAATAGCGACCCGGTAAAAACACTCAAACGTGAACTGGACAGGAAGAAATCAGAAAAAGTCCTTGCTGCAATTAAAGACGCACGAAAAGAGAGAAATATCTCAAAATTGCAAACGCTCATAGCAGAACTCGAAAAAAGAGTGGAAGCGGATGACGCAAGATTGATGCAAATTCGCCGCGATCTTCAGACGCTGATAGAACGAAAAGAAGCGGAAGAGTTGGCCGTCCAAATTTCAGGATTGATTCGCATGAGTGATTTTGATGAAGCCGGAACTTTATTGGCGCGGCTTGAGTCCATGCTTCCCCAAAAAGATCCGTTGTTTGTACAGACCGAAGAAGAGCTTCGCCGACGGAAACAGGCACTCGAAGATGAGCAAAACGATGATAAAAAATTGCGCGAATTGATCCAGTCAATGGATCCGCCGGTTCGATCTTTAGCAAAGGCGGCACTTGATGCTTTAGAATCAGGAAGCGAGGATGCAGCAGAACGAAAGATGAAAGAAATTAAGTTAAGTCTGGGTTCCGATGATCATCCTTTTCTTGTTATATTGAGAAAAAAAATAGAAAATCTAAAACTTTTTTCCGAAGCGGTTGCACTGAGCAATCAAATTCGAAATGACATTCGAGAAATCCACGACGGTAAATTTTTTCGTGTAGCAATGGTTCAAGCAAGCAAGGAAATTACCCAAGCTCGCGAAAAAGTTAACACGCTTAAAACTTTGGAACTTAAAGCTGGGATTGGAAGCGCAAGGTCAGCCAAATTAGAAAGTGACCTTAGTAAAATTGCGGTTTCAGTGGATAAAGCCATAGAAGCCATTGAAAAATCTGAGCGTGTTCGACATCGGAAAAGTGTCGAAATTGGATTAATTTCTGCCAAAGCCTCGCCCGCCGCTGAATTTGATGACGAAGAAAGATCCGAGTTAAGGATGGTCCGTGATCTTCAAGTCATTCTTTCTGTTGCGCGGGTTGCAGAAGGTGTTTTGGGAATTAGCGCAGCGGAAAAATTTGGCGAATGGGCGCTTAGCCAATTATTCCCAAATACGGATGGCAGTATCTCCGCCCCGCTTGACCGTCCGTTGGGTGAAACCTCATCTTTGTGGACGAAATTGCAGCAGGAATTTAGCAAATTTCTTGATATTTATTTCAGAAAATTGAAATCAATAGTTGAAAATTCGCTCGGCCGATTTTCCAAAAGTTTGGAAACCATGTGGCAGAAAAATGATTTTTCAGAAACTGCGATTCAAAAAATGCTGGATGATCTATCTTTTGCGCCGCATTCGGAACTGAGAAATACTTTTGCGGCGAAGCTTCCGCAAATTTCTGTGAAGAAACCTAAATTGATCAGAACAGCTGAAGTTAAGCGAGATGGATTAACAGCGCGATGGATGCGTGAGCTGGTGAACTATTTAGAACATTTTACGCTTAGTTGGAATGGACAATCTTTTAGTTCCGGAACGGCTGAGATTAAAAAAAGTTATCTTTCTCCTTTTAACGGTGAAGGAGGTGCCCGAATGGTGATTTACCCAACGGGAGGCTTTAAAGACAAATTTGGTTCAGAATTGAAAAGAATTGGTTTCAAAAGAAGTTACGCAATCAACCAGGACCTAAAACGTTTTTCACCGCCTGAGGGAAGCTTGGGTCAGATGATTTTATATGGAACCTTTATAGCGGATCGGCCGGCTGTTGTTATTTTGCAAATACAACCCAGTGATGAAACCCGTGGTATTCCACAAGCTAAGAGACGCAACATCAATCCTTGGAAACAGAAAGCAGTAGAAGCTGTTGGACGGTGGGGAGAAGAAAATGATGTATTGGTTTTTGCAGCGGGAAGTGACGTTGTTTCCGAATTTTGGCCGGAAATGAATCGAAGTGAGCATGGACCCAATTACGAAAAACCATATGAAACGCAAAATTGGAAAAGTGAATCATGGTTATTGGCAGTGGGTATCCAAAGGTCGGCTGTTCCTTTAAATTGGTATGCTTGGAATGGTAATCAATACGATACAGTTTTGAGGGCAAGTAAAGATAAAGTCTATTGGCTGAATCAGCTTTTTGATAAAAAATCCGATCCGTCGGAAAACGTTGATGCTTTTGCAAGCGCTTTCAATGCTTTGGCTCTTTCTTTAACGAGTGAAGATTTTCCAACAGTTCAAAGGTTATATCAAGATTATCTGGGTCGAAGTCCATCTTACAACCAGTCGAGAGCCATGAAACATTATATTTCGGGATTAATGAGTGCTATCCAGCCAAAACGTTCGGAATTGCGCCCGGCTCGTTTATTAAATTATAGAAAGCCAGGCACTGCCCCGACTAACCAATTATTAGATCGGGAAGTCGGGACTGTCGTGACTCCCGATGAAAAAAATTTAATGAAAGTCACGGCTGCTTGGACTTTAAGAGACTTGCCTTTGGCTTCGTCAAAGTCCGAGCTGCGTTCAAACCTTCTATTGAATGAAGGGAGTTTGAACACTGCTCGTCACGAAACGGGCTCGGATTCTCGTCCACGTTTCGAGCTGCGCAGCGATACCTTTAGAAAATTGCAAAATGATGAAGACGGAATCCGGGAAATCATGCAATCCAACTGGTTTGACTCGCCGCACAGGTTCGCATTCGAACGAGTAGGGATTTTTCACAATGATGCAACTGAACAATTGACAGTCAGTCTTCTCGGAAAAGATTTAAAATTTAACTTTGGAATACGTGTGATAGGGCCTTATACAGTCAAACTCGAGCGAGTAAATTTTAGTTTTGAGGAAGAATTTGATAAAGCCATTGGGGAAAAATACAAACGCGAATATTCGGAAGATGCACTCGCACTTTTTATCCGCTGGCTTTATGAACACAACATTGAAGAGGTTTTGGTTTCAAAAGACATACAAAGCTGGATCGAAGATATTCTCTATTTTTGGCAAATGGGTCAGCGGAAACTTTTTTATTCTGTAAGCGCCAAGCAAATGGTCGTTCGTCCTTACGAGATCGATTTCAAAAACCAATTGTCCAACTTTGAACATGAAAAAGCTACTGTCGCCTTTTTGCGTCGCCCTAAAATTGAAGAAAAGTTCGTCAGTTATTTGCGAGGCCAGTCAACGGTTCGCAAAAAAGGCGGAGTCAGGACAGGCAAGGAAAGAGCGCTTGAAGAAGTCAATGAGGCTTTTCAATGGCTGGATCCCAGCCAAAGAGATGAAATCAAAGAGAATGATCAAAAATTGAAATCATTCATCAGTCTTTTCCTCACGAGTGTACGCATTTATCGAATAGGCGAGCTTGAAAATAGCGATGTGTTAAAAAAGAGTATGGTGAAGGGGCTCTTCTATGCAATTAAACAGGACGAAATTACTAATTTTTTAATCCATCATTTAGGGCTTAAAGTTGACATCCTTCCAGTAAATTGGCACGAACCCATCAATCAAATTGTTTATAGCCATAGAGACACACCGCGGAAATTTGACCGATGGAAAAACTTCATTTCATTCCTCGAACGGCATTTTCGAATTGTTTCGTGGAAGAAAATTGACAGAAAAGATCGAATTGCCATTGCGAGCCAGGCTTTTTATTTTGCGGATACGGAAGGAAAAAATGCACTTCCTACTTTTTTTCGCGTGGCAAACCGGGCATTTCAAAAGTATGGGAAACGTCCAGGGAATATTGAATCTCAGGACGAGAGAGTTAAACTTCTTCTTGCTATATTAACGGAGCCGGATTTGCGTTATCCGATTCGGCCGATGACTGAAGAAGCACCTAAAATTCCTCCGCTGGAAGCGGTTTCTCAGGATAGAGTTCCCGCGGAATTAGCCGCTGCCCGCGCTGAACTACGTTCTCGTACGAGAGAGGCAGTGGCAGCAGTACGAAGGCGTCAGGCCGCTGAACTCAATATTCTGGATACCCTTCAGCGAGAAAGCGGAGGGCGGATTTCTGTTTCAACGCTTCACGAACGTTTGCAGCAAATTCAAGGATTTGAAACAACCCCTTACAAAACCGTGTTCAATGATACCCGTTCCGGTCCATCGCGTTTGGCGGAACATCCCATACTTGATAAAACAATTAAAAGGAAACCTGCACGCCAGCTTATTGCAGAAGAGAGGGAGGCTGCTCTACTTGACATCCTTAATCGAGCTACCGGACTCATGAATCATAAAGAAGTTCATCAAGAATTGATCAAGATAGAAAAATATCAAACAGTTCCTCTACAAGCTGTTTATAACGATTTCAAACTTAAACAGCGTTTAGCATCTCATCCTAATTTTAAAGGGATGCATTATGAACTTTTGCAGATTTTGAGGGGAGACACCGGAACGGTTTCAGTGAATTGGCTTGTATGGCGTTTAAGTGAAGTGCCAGGATATATTCAAGTTGATAGAAAAACTGTTCTGGGCGGTTTAAAGAATGATCCCCGGTTATTAGAATTTGCGAAACAAAAAGTGAGAGAGTTTATGCGGAAGAAGAAGGCCGGTCATATCACCAAAAGTTCCGATGAATCAAAATCGGTGGCAAGGGAAGTAAGAGCAGAGCTCCGGCAAAGAATTGAATTGAGGGTAACTGAGGCGAACTGGCCTCTTACCGTTGATTCACTTAGAGAAAGTGGCTTGTTGGATCAGTTCAGACATTATTTTGAAATAAGATTTAGAAATGAAAAACCGCTCTCAGACGGTGAAAAAGCGAAACTTGCATTACCGCAAGATCTTGCGCTCAACCATCAAGTTGAACTGACAGGAACCGGACGCTCAAATGTGGTTTTGTTTGAAATTTCTATGATCAAACCGGATCGAACACATTGGATTTGGATGGTGAGAGGACACGCAACAGCTGTTCGGGAAGAAGCGTTTGTTCAGCCGGCTTCGGTAGGTGTGATTCCGTCCGCATTGCCTGCAAGGCCGTCAAATCATAAAAGATTCAGGGCTACGCATCCAATTATCAGACAACCACAATCTGACGCTGCTCAAACTCAAGTTGTTCCGCCGCAAAACGAACCAGTGAAAACAGCGGTTCGTGAAGTTGCTGCAGGAACAGTTAGTGCGGAACAAACAAAATTGGCTGCAGCGGATTACGAAAATGTGGCGAATTTAATTTCAGGCCATTTGAAATATTTACTGAAATTGAAAGATGGGAAAAGAATGGATAATGACCATGAAACTATTGATTCTATTCGGAAATCACTTCAGAGGATTCATGCGGCGAACATTCAAGCCGATATTGCGGCTCAGGAAATTAAAAGATTAATTAAATTAAAAGTAGGAGCTGCGTTGGAAGAGAAAAGAAATGAACTAACAACCGCAACTCGAATTTCAAAAGCTTTTGCAGCATTTGGAAGATTATTAGGCAAAATCAAAAAGCCAACGGAGAGCGACATTCAAGCTGCGCTTGCGGGATCAGCTGGGTTGATACCGGTCGATCTTGCGGGGACGGACGAAGCTCAACAATTTGCAGAACGCGTTAGACAATTGATTTTGGATGAAACTCAGATTGGATCTCAAAGAATTGAACCGGTTTCGATAGTTGGGGCGGCGCTCACACAAGAGCAAAGAATATGGGTGGGCTTGAAACAAATTCAGGAAGAAAAAGACATTAAAATCGAACTTCCTGAAGAATTGGAAAGTAGTTCCCACGATGAAAAGAAACGTTTTGTGAAATTTATGCGTGCACTTGATTTGGATTTGCCGCCCAAATTTAAATTGGAAGTCATTTCATCGCGGAAAGAATTGCAGGACTTTTTTACTGAGGAAGTCCGAAATGGGAAAAGTCATGAGACCAAAGTTTCATTTTCAATTATTCCAAAGCGAAAGAGCGAGGAAGCAATTTCTGCAATGAAAACCGACCTTGTGATCACCAAAACGCCGCAAAAGTTTATCCGCGAGCCATGGACGAAAATTTTCCATTCGGGGGAATACAAAAATGGTGTGAAAATTGAATTTTCGGGTCAAATCCGGTTTGAACAGGTCATTTTAGCGGCGCTGCCGACGCTACTTTATGAAAAAGATGTCCCAGGTTTGGCTCGAGAAGGCCTTAAGTATTTCGCACTGCGTCCGGAAACATTCCTTGGTGCGGCACCTCTCATGCAGTCCATTTTAGATGCTCACCACTCCGAACTCCGCCGCGCACGTTCCGCTTAAAAAACCATTTCCATTCTTGCTTCAAAAAGCGCTCAAATTTCTTATATTGCTGCGGGTCCTGGTGCGGAGCTTCTTCTCATAGGCCCCTCCGCCCGGCACCACAGGTGCTGTCTTGACTACCATTGATATTATTTATTGTAAGTCAAGGCGGTGTGGATCCTCCCATTCGAAGAACTCCGCACCTCCCGCAGCGATATATATAAAAAATATAGTAAACCATTTCAATATTGTCGAACGGACGTATGAGGCCGATTTTTCAATGGAAATGCCGCGAAGTTCGTGCGGCACTGTGAGAATACAGCTGTGGAAAAATCGAGCCGAATCCGAGTGAAGACTGCACAAACCGGAGTTGATTTTTGCAGTCTGAACGTTCCGTGAGGCAATATTGAAATGGTTTACACTTGAACGACTTCTTTGATTTCCGGGATAACTTGCTTCAATCGGTTCTCGACACCCATTTTAAGTGTCATGATTGAGCTTGGGCAGGATGAACACGAACCTTGCAGGTGAAGTGTCACAATTCCGTCTTTGTAACCGTAGAAAATAATATCGCCGCCGTCGCGCGCAACCGCCGGACGGATTTCTTCATCAAGTACTTGGCGGATTTTTTGCTCCGCTTCACTTTCTCCGGTGCTTGAATTGGATGAGGGAACAGCAGTTTTGGAAATAGGCGTTTCGCCGGACGCAAAAAAATCCTGAATGGTATTGGCCACAAGCGGCGCGACGATTTGCCATTCCGCATGCGGCGTTTTGGTGACCGTAATAAAATTCGTCCCGATCAGAACGCCCGCTACATTTTCAACTTCAAACAATTTTTCCGCAAGCGCCGAATCTTTTGCTTTTTCTTTGTTCGGGAAATCATACGAACCAGATTCCAGGAAATGCTGGTCCACGATGAATTTGACCGTGTTTGGATTCGGCGTCATTTCTGCTGAGAGTTGGACAGGTGTCATGGGGTCTCCTTTTTCAAACATGTGATACGACAAATTGGGATGTTTCAAATCGTGCTGTTTGAGAGCATCTTCAAGCGTACGCCAGATCAGCGTGGCGCATTTCACGCGGACAGGAAATCCCTTGACGCCTTCAAACATGGTAAGTCGCTCAATTTCTGTTTTTTGGTGATCCGGAATACTGTTTTTCGTCATCAAATCAAGAAAACATTTTCTGATTTTATTGGCTTCCCGGATATGCTTTCCTTTGATCATGGTTGTCATGATCGATGCGCTTGATTTGGAAATAGCGCAGCCCGAACCTTTAAAACTCAGATCTTGAATTGTTCCTTGGTCATCAATCACAAGGTACAAATGGTAATCGTCGCCGCAGACCGGATTGTGTCCGTGCGCAACATACGGTGCATCCGGAATTTCTTTGAAATTTCTCGGGTTCCGGTTGTGATCTAAAATTACTTCCTGATACAAATGATCTAATTTCGGTTCCGGTACGTTTATCATTTCTTACCTTTCATTTACTTCTCTTACTGCATCGGGATTTTTGATTATTTTCCGGAAACGTTCGGATGACAAAAACATTAAATTCCGGATTGTGTCATCCTCACTCGGATTCGGCACGGATTTCCCACATGCTGCATTCTCAGCAGTGCCGCACGAACTTCGCGGCATTTCCATTGGAAATTCGGCCTCATACGTTCCTTTCAATAATCAAAAATTCCGTCATTTTCACGCTGCTACACAAACTAAAACAAATTCTTGATTGTTTGAGGAAACGTTTGAGCCTCGATTTCCGATGGAAGGGGAAATCGGGAGCGAAACCGAGCGAAGGCCACTCAAACCGGAGTTCATGTTTTTGCGGCCTGAGCGTTTTCCGAGAACAATCAAGAATTTGTTAAAACTATTCATTTATTTAAATACCTCGCGGACTTTTTCAAGCGCTTTCACAAAAATATCAATTTCTTCTTTTGTGTTGTAAAACGCAAATGATGCACGTGCAGTTGCGGCGACGCCAAATCGGCGGATGATCGGCTGCGCGCAATGATGCCCGGTGCGGATTGCAATTCCTTCCTGGTCAAGAATTGTTCCGATGTCATGCGGGTGGATGTCTTCAAATACAAATGAAATGATCGGCCCTTTTTCTTTTGCGGTTCCGATGATTTTGAGCCCTCTGATTTTTGAGAGTTTTTCCGTTGCTTCGTGCAAAAGCTCCTGCTCATACGCGTCGATTTTTTCAAATCCGATATTTTGGATATAGTCAAGCGCAGGCCCGAGCCCGATAATTTCCGCAATCGCCGGCGTTCCGGCTTCAAATTTGAGCGGGGGTTTTGCATAGGTTGTTTTCTCGAAGGTCACAACCTCGATCATTTCACCGCCGCCTTGATATGGATCCATGGCTTCCAAATGTTCGAGTTTTCCGTAAAGGACACCAACGCCGGTTGGACCGTACGCTTTGTGCCCCGAAAAGCAGAAAAAATCGCAATCCAAATCTTGAACATCAACTTTGATATGCGCGGCACTTTGCGCACCGTCGATTAAAACCTGCGCGCCGCGTTCGTGTGCAAGCCGAATAATTTCTTTCACCGGGTTTACAGTCCCAAGCGCATTGGATATATGCGTGACGGCGACCATCCGCGTGCGTTCATTCAAAAGTTTTTTGTATTCTTCAAAAATTAATTCCCCGCGGTCATTGACCGGAATCACGCGCAGCTTTAAATTTTTCTCTTCACACAGACGTTGCCAGGGAATGATGTTGGCGTGATGTTCCATTTCAGAAATGACGATTTCATCACCGGCTTGGAAAAATTTTCTGCTGCCGGCCGCTACCAAATTAATGGCTTCCGTCGCCCCGCGGACAAAAATAATTTCAGAAACGTCCCCCGCGTTCAAAAATTGTTTCACTTTATCGCGCACGAGATCACATTCCCAGGTCGAATTTTGGCTCAAGGTGTAAACACCCCGATGAACGGTTGCATATTCATTGCGGTAAAAGTCATCCATGCGCTCGATCACGGCAAGCGGTTTTTGCGTGGTTGCCGTATTGTCAAAATAAACAAGCGGATGAGCGTTCATTTGATGCGAGAGAAGCGGAAAATCGCGCCGGATTTTCTCAACGTCCAAAAGTTGAAACGTTTCTGCGCTGTTTTTTACGTTTTCGCGGTTCATGTTTATAAATCTGCCTTTTTGACGATTTCTTCAAGTTCCAGCCGGACGGATTGTTCAAGCTGTGTTCTGAGATGTTTGGGCTGGATTTGTTCCAAAACTTCTTCTACGAAACCGTAGGTCAACATCAAGCGGGCAGTGTCTTTCTGAATCCCGCGGCTTTGTAAATAAAATAATTCATCTTTTTCAATCTGTCCTGTTGCTGCACCATGCGTTGCTTTGACGTCATCCGCGTCAATTCGAAGCTGCGGCCGCGAGTAAGCGCGCGCAGTTTCTGACAAAAGTAAATTTCGGTTGAGTTGATTGGAATCCGATTTTTGAGCATCGCGATGCACGTGAACAAGGCTGTTAAACTCCGATTTTGCGCGTCCGGCCAGTATATTTTTATAAAGCTGTCGGCTCGT
>Ga0209515_10004256_pt1 | contig 19515 bp, 15 predicted proteins | sample Subgroupgradi54m_FD_187454 | JGI IMG/M metagenome (GOLD analysis project Ga0209515, IMG submission 187454) | Subsurface groundwater microbial communities from S. Glens Falls, New York, USA - GMW60B uncontaminated upgradient, 5.4 m (SPAdes)... ...
GAAGTTCCTGACGCGCTACGAGACGCAGAAGGAGGCGCCGAACTACTTCACGCGCGACGTCGGCTCGGACGCGAAGCGCGCGGTGACGCAGTTCACGGATCCGCAGCCGCAGGTGCGCGACATCCTCCGGCAGTACGTCACCTACAAACGCCACGACGGCGTGACGCTGTCGGGGACGCTGTACCTCCCGCCCGGCTACAAGCAGGGGACGCGAGTGCCGGTGATCATGTGGGCCTACCCGCGCGAGTTCGGCGACGCCGACTCGGCCAGCCAGGTCTCGGGATCGCCGAACTCTTTCACGACGATCCGCGGCGGCTCGCACATGTTCCTGCTGCTGTCGGGCTACGCGGTCTTCGACAACCCGACGATGCCGATCATCGGTCCGGGTGAGACGGCCAACGACACGTACGTCGAGCAGCTCGTGGCGAGCGCGCAGGCGGCGATCGACAAGATCGTCGAGATGGGCGTGGCCGATCGCGATCGCATCGGCATCGGCGGCCACAGCTACGGCGGGTTCATGACGGCGAACCTGCTGGCGCACTCGCGGTTGTTCCGCGCCGGCTTCGCCGAGAGCGGCGCCTACAACCGATCGCTGACGCCGTTCGGTTTCCAGAGCGAGCGACGCACATTCTGGGAGGTGCCGGATCTGTACGCGAAGATGTCGCCGTTCTGGTACGCGAACCAGATCAAGGATCCGATCCTGCTGATGCACGGCGAGGTGGACGACAACACCGGCACGTTCCCGATCAACTCGGAGCGCCTCTATCAGGCGCTCAAGGGTCACGGCGCGACGGTGCGCTACGTGACGCTGCCCAACGAAGCGCACGGCTACGCCGCGCGCGAGACGCTGCTCCACGTGATCGCCGAGCGGCTGAACTGGTTCGATAAGTACGTAAAGAACGCCGGAGCCCGCGCGACGACGGATGCACAGGCTCGATAAACAACAGACGCCACGAAAACACGAGAATACGAAACAGAAGACCCGATTGGTTTTCTTTCGTGCTTTCGTGGTTTCGTGGCTGTGTTTTGTCCCGCTCGCCGCGCAGACGGGCCTCTCTCCCCACGATCGCGATCTGGTCCTCGTCATGCTGCGGCAGGTGCGTGAGGACGTCGAGAAGCACTACTACGATCCGGCGTTCCACGGCATCGACCTCAAGTCGCAGTTCAGCGACGCCGAACAGCGCCTGAAGACCGCCCCCACCCTCACCGACGCCTTTGCCATCGTCGCCAACCTGCTATTTCAATTCGACGACTCGCACACCGTGTTCATCCCGCCGACTCGCCCGACCCGCGTGGACTACGGCTGGCATATGGCCATGATCGGCGACGTGCCGTTGGTCACGGGCGTGGATCCGCACAGCGACGCCGCCGCGAAAGGGCTTGCCGCCGGCGATCGCGTGCTGCTGCTGAACGCGGTCGCGCCCAGCCGATCGAACCTCCCGCGCCTCGCCTACTTCTATCGGTTCATCCGGCCGGACGCGCCGCAGCAGATTGCGGTACTGAAGCCGGACGGATCGTCCCGCACGATCGATGTGGTGTCGCATGTCGATCCGAAGCGGACCGCGGACGTCGGCGATCTGCTCGACGACCTCACGCTGCTGCTCGATCGCGCGCGCGATCGGAGCGCGCCGGTCGGCGACGTGCTCGTGTGGAGGATGTCGGTGTTTGGACAACCGAATCCGGTGAACGAGATGATCCGGAAGGCCCGCGGCTACAAGACATTGGTGCTGGACCTGCGCGGCAACGGCGGCGGATCACTGGCCGCGCTGCGCGCGCTCGTCGGCGGCTGCATCGGCCACGAGGTCGTCATGGCCGTCGAGAAACGGCGCGACAAGGACTCGCGAGAAGTGGCCAGACCGGCGAGGAACGGGTTCACGGGACGCCTCATCGTGCTCGTGGACAGCCGCTCATCGTCTGCGGCAGAGATGTTCGCGCGCATCGTGCAGATCGAGAAGCGTGGGGACGTGCTCGGCGATCGCACAGCCGGCGAAGTCATGACGTCGCGGCTGTTCCCGCACAGCATCGGCAAAGGTCCGGTCGCCGTGTACGCCGCGTCGATCACCGTGGCGGACGTCCGGATGTCGGACGGCGCGAGCCTCGAGAAGATCGGCGTCGAGCCGGACGAGATCGTGCTGCCGCGGCCGACTGATCTTGCAGCCGGGCGCGATCCGGTCCTGGCTCAGGCGATCGCGCTCGCGGGCGGCAGCATGACGCCCGAGGAAGCCGGACGACTACTCTCGGTCAGACAATAGCCACGAAGATTGTCGTGTCTTCGTCTCTTCGTTGCATTCGCGTCCGCGCGGGCGTCGGCTACACTTCAGCCGTGCCCACCGCTATCGATATCTCGTCGGTCGTCGGACTCACCGCGCTCGGCATGTTCACCGCCCAGATTCTCATGGGGCTGCTGCTCTCGGTCGGCTATAACCCGATCCGACGGTGGCCGCGGCAGCGCTGGATCAAGCTGTTCACGTTGCACAACTGGCTCGGGTACCTCGGACTCACCACCGCCTTCATTCATCCGCTGATTTTGCTACTGTCCTCCGAGGCGGGTTTCCGGCTGTTCGACATCGTCGTCCCGATCTGGTCGCCGACGCAGCCGATCCCGAACACGCTCGGCGCGATCGCGCTCTACTTGATCGCGTTCGTCGTGCTGACTTCGTACTTCCGCCGCGTCTTCGGACGCCACCGCTGGAAGCAACTGCACTACGCGGCGTACGCCGCCGCGGCCGTGTTCTACGTACACGGCGTCTGGGCCGATCCGCTGCTGAAGAACCGCCCGCCCGATTTCATCGACGCGGAGAAGGCGTACGTGGAAGGGTGCGCCCTGCTGGTCCTCGCGGCGACCATCTGGCGCTTCAACTACGGAAAGCGGACCAACCGCCTGGGACGCGGACGCCTCGCGTAGCCGACGACGGTGTTTCGGTAGTGTCCGGCTTCAGCCGGACCGTGAGAAGCTGCCGGTCTCCTGAGTCGCCGTCAGGGCCTGTCCGCGAGTCTTCAGAGTGAAAACGTGCGGGCGGTGTTGGACGCGACAACTTTGCGTGCGCGGCCGGCTCGATCGCACCAACCGCGCGGCGCAGGTCCTCACGCGGCGATCACGTCTTGCGTGATCCGTGGCGACCGAACGACCCGGTGCGGCGCTGACGCTGGGCAACTGTCGTTCGGATCACCCCTTGATCGCCGCGGGAGCGCAAGGGTACGGACCGGAGGCGCGCGGTTCCGGCGCGCAACGCCTGTCGTCGCGGCCGACACCGCCCGCACGTCCGTCGCTTGACCCATGCAGGGCTGCCGCCTTCGCCGTTTCACGGCTTCGGCGGGACAAGGAAGCCGGACACTGCCGATACGACGGCAGGCTTGAAGGCTGCGCCGCGTGGAGATCTAGCATATTTGATCTACGCGTCTGATCACTTCTGACTCACCACGTAGTCTTTGAAGTAGCTGGTCGTGTCGGTCTTCGCCCACAGGCCCACTTTGCCCATGACGGGCGGGCGGAGCACGGCGTTGTTGGCTGGGATCAGATCTGGATTGGGCGGCGCGTTGTTGCGTCCCGGGCCGGGCTCGCTGCCGAGCGTGTACTCGAGGGCGATTTCGCCGTCGAGCCACGTCTTCAGGTCGGCGCCGTCGATGGTCAGCTTCAGCTCGTGCCACGCCGCGCGATTGAGCATGAATTTCTTCGCGCGGTTGAAGCGCATGTTGCGCCGCATGCCGTTGTGGAATTCCCACAGCGCGACGTTGTTCTCGGTGTCGTTGTAGCGGACGGCCAGCCAGTCGCCGTTCGGTTTCACGTTGAAGAGGATGCCGGAGGCGCGATCGGCGACGCCGGCGATGGTCTTGAACTTCACGCTGATGGTGCCGTTGGTGAAAGTGTCGATGCCGCGCAGCACGGCGACCGGGAAGTACGCGAACTGCTTCGCGTTGTCCATCAGCTCTTCGTTCGACGTGCCGTAGAGCCTGCGCGCGCTTTCAATCAGCAGCTTCGTGGGGTTGTCCTTGCTCGCGACCCACGGGCGGCCGTCCACCATGATCACTTTGTCGGCACCGTCCTGCGCGACGAGCCACGTGCCGACCATCGGCTCGAACGTCGCCGGCGGCCGGCCGACTGTTTCCTTGCTGAGATCGACGTTGATGTCGGCCGCGCGCAACGCGGCGACCGCCAGCAGCGCAGCCGCCGCTATCCCCGCAACCCGCACGCTCGCCTGAAAGGCTCGCGCTCCGAGCCCTCGACCCGCACTCCGCAATCGGCTTCGCAATCCGATCCGCAATCCGATCCGCAATCCAATCCGCAATCCCGAATCCGCAATCCGCAATGTCTTCATGCCTGCCTCCTGCGCACGAGCCATGCACTAGCCACGACCAGTGCGGGCCAGATGCCGTAGAACACCACCGCCGCGCCTTTGGGAGCGACCGCGAGCGGGTGCCCGCGGAAGATCTCATCGTCTTTTTCCAGCGGCGGTTTGACGCCCGCCAGATCGTAAATCGTCTCGAGCGCGCTTTCCGCCGTCGTCGCCCGGCTCATCTCCCGCCGCCCGCCGAGCTCGTACCAGATCTCACCGTAGTGCGGAGCCGTCTGCTCGAAGAGACCGATCGAGGTGGATGAGATGTACTGCACCTGAACCTTGGGCAGCACGCGCCGCAGCTTCGCGATGGCCTTGCGGTCGAGATCCGCACGGCGCGGATCTTCCGGCGCGAGGTGTACGTCGATCCGCAGCGGCGCGTGGATGCGGCTGAGTGTTTCCTCGTCCGATTCGGTGAACGAGTTGGTCCGGCTCTCCGACGTGTCCCAACTGGGGGAGACGAACGCGCACGCGAACACCACTCCAGTTGCGAGCGCGCCAAGCGCAATCGACTCCTGCACACGGCGCCGCACCGGCACGCCGAGCCGCAGCCAGACGGCCGCCAGCCCGAGCCCGGCGATGACGAGCGCCAGCGCGATGAGGATGACGTCGAGCCGGATGAGGCCGTGCTGGAACGCGGCCACCATCGCCGGCGGCGTGTAGCCGGCCACGCGTTCCCAGATGCCGCCCTGCACCGCCGCGATGAACTCGAGGATCCAGGTGCCCACGGTCACGCTCAGCGTGAGGATCGCCGCGGTTGACGGATGCTCGGTGAGCGACGCGGTCGCTGCTGAAAGAGATATAGCGAGGCCGGCGTTGAGCACGTGGCCGAGCATCACCGTCGCCAGCTCCGGCCAGTAGATGCTGCCGCCGTAGCTCTTCCAGAGCAGCACCGCGGCGAGTGGCGCCAGCGACGCGACGAACCAGCCGGCCAGCAACACGATGGCCTTCGCCGCGACACGCGCGAACGTCGGCATCGGGTGCTGCATCTCGATCTTCAGCGCGCCGCTCTGCCGATCGCCGGCCACCAGCCGGATCGCCACGAACGGCAGCAGAAACACCGCGGCGACCTCGCACGCGCTGAACGTCGGCGCCCAGATGCCGATGAGCGGCGAGAACGCTTCGCCGACGCCGACCGCGGTGCCGTTCAGGCCGCTGGCTTCGCCATAGGTGCGCACGGCGCTGATGAACGTGACGCCGACGAGCGGGCCCATCGCCAGCAGAAACACCCACCACGCGCGCGACGAGACGAGCTCGCGATACTCCTTCACGACGAGCCACGAAAAAGAAAAAACCGCTGAGGTTTGTTCTTCACGTGAGGGCAAGAAACACCTCTTCGAGATCGTCGGTCGCGGCGCCGCCGCGTGCCGCCGCAAGCGACGCGAGCTGGTCGAGCGTGCCTTCGCCCCGGATGGAACCGCCGCTGAGCAGGACGAATCGATCGCACACACGCGCCGCGTCTTTGATCTGATGAATCGACAACACCATCGTCCGGCCGGCCGCCGCGTAGGCGCGCAGCGTCTGTGCGACGTCGCGGCTCTGACGCAGGTCGAGACCGTCGAACGGCTCGTCCGCCAGCAGCACGGGCTGCGGCATGAGCAGGCCGATGGCGAGCAGCGCGCGCTTGCGCTGGCCTTTCGACAGGACGCCGATCGTGGTATCGAGGAGCGGCTGAAGGTCCAACCGCTGCACGACCTCGTCGCGGAGAAACGTGCGGCCGCCGAAAAAGCCGAGCGTGAAGTCGAGCGCCCAGCGGACCGGCTGCGCGGGCCACGGGACGATCGAATCGGGGAGATAGAACAGGGTGGACGCGCGCACGCGGTCGGTCAACGGCTGGCCGTCGTGCTCGAGCGATCCGGCATCGAGCGGCAGCACGCCGCCCAGGCACTCGAACAGCGTGGTCTTGCCCGAACCGTTGGGGCCGATCAGGCCGAGCACTTCGCCGGGGCGGACGCTGAACGACACGTCGCTCAGCGCCGTCAGCCGGCCGTACCGTTTGGTGAGATTCCGGGCCTGAAACAAGCCCTTGATTCTATCGAAGGCCCTGCGTTACTACCAACGACCGTTGCATGGCGGATTGCGGAATGCCTACCGTCCTGGTCTCAGCTCCTGCGAGAAGCCGACCGCGTTCATGTCGCGGAACACCGGCGTGTTCGGCGGCAGGAGCGCCGGCGTCAGGAAGTCGGTGTCGAATGCGTAGTCACGAAACGATGGCACAGCATAGACGGTCGTGCAGCACTTGAAGGTGCCGACCGCCTGGCGGTTGTAGAAAAAGGTCGCGAGTGACCCACGATAGTGATACGCGTCGGGTGCGTTGCCGGTGCCCTCGAGAAACCGCATGAACGCGTGGGCGCCGCCGTCGGTGCCGAACGTGGTGCCGGTGCCTGCAGGATGCGCGAAAATCGCACCCTTGCCGGCAATCACGGCCATCCGGTAGTACGTGTCCGGCGCACGCTTCCTGCCCGCGTGGTTGTAGGGACTCTGGAACGAGTTGATGTCGTTCCAGTTGTTCGACAAGAGCGTGATCGCGTCGGAGATGACCGCGGTCGCGGCGTGCGCGCCGGTGAAATTCGCGATCGCGTTCCAGTCGCCCTGCACGTAGATGGGATTTTCGGCGACGATCGTCAGCCCCGTGACGCCGGTCGCCCCCGCGATCGTGGCGCCGTTGATCAGCTTCAATGCGCGGCGGAAGAGGATCGGCCGGTTCACCACCGCCTGCGGATACGTCAACGCGGTCGGCGGAGTCGACGCCGCCGCGTAGGGCGCGACGGATCCCGGCGGGAGCGTGCCCGAGGCGCCGTTGTAGTTGGGCAGGCCGCCGTAGGTGTCGAGCAAGGTATTCGCGTTGACGTCTTCGGCCGGGTCTAGCGTGCCGTTCGGCGCGCCGCCGGCGACCGTCGGGTTGACGAAGTCTTCCCACCCGTATTCGCCGGTCTCCAGATTGGCGGCGGTGCGGTTGTTGCGGCGATCCGAGAAGTACACGGTGAAACCGTTGTTGTCGGTCCTTGCGCCCGCGCCGCTGCCGGTGTTGTAGGCGCCGGCCGCGCGGAACCATTTCACGAGGTTGCCCGCGTCGAGCGCGATGTAGTACATCACGCCGCCGATGGTCAGGTTGTTGTTGCCCGGGTTCACGTCGCGCAGCTGCGATTCGCGCGTGTCGAACAACGCGTTGGCCCACCAGTTGGTCGGATCCTTCGCGCCCGTGGCGTCGGTGTTGTAGGTGCACCCGTTGTTGTTGTCGCGCAAACGCTGAATTCTCAGAATGGCGTTCGGTGTCGGATCCGCGCAGATCGTGCCGCCGTGGTTCGGTCCCCCAATGCCGTAGTTCAGGATCTCCATCGTGATGTCGCGCCAGACGCTGTTGTTGTCCTGATACTCGATCTTGATGTAGCCGCCGATCCGGCCAGCGGTGTTGTTCGTGAGCGCGGCGCTCGTCAGTGTAAGGCCCGCGGGGTTCGACGAACAGCCCGTGTATGACGTCGTCGTGTAATCGGTGCACGTCACGAGCAGCTTGTCCGTGGCGGTCGCGGCATTGGTATCCCAGAACGGCATCGGCTTGAACAAGCCCAACTCTGCGGCGCTGGCCATTTGAATGGTCGTGCTCGCGGCGGTGGTCGCGACGGTCGTCACGGTGGTTGCGCCAGCCGAGCCGTTGGCCGGCGAGACCGCGGTGAGTGTCGCACCGGCGGCGGTGATCGGCATGCCCGGTGTTCCGGTGCAGCCGGTCAACTGCCAGGGCGCCGCCGCTGTCTTTCCGGTGCACGCGATCGTGGTGGTCGTCGCGCACGGAAAGGGGCCATTGCAGAGCGTGAACACCGGCTTGAACGGCGCGGCGGTGGCGGCGCTCGCGAACGTGATTGTGCCGCCGCCAGAGCCGGTCATCGTGGCCGTGATCACGCCGGTCGACATCGCGATCGGAGGATGCGAAGAGTCGATCGGACCGTAACCCGCCGGAACGCCGGCGACGTTCCAGTTGCCATCGAGCAACACCGGTGCGGGCGCGGCTGTCACCGTGGGCAGATTCGTGATGTCGGCCACCGTGTCAGACAGCAGGATGCGAAGGCTTGCCTTACTGAACAGCCGCTCACCGAACAGAATCGCGTTGGTCGTGTTCTCGTTGACGACCGGCCGACGCACGAGATCCGGATTCGTGCCGCCGACGGTGATGAGCGGCAGGTTCAGCGTCTTGGCACCCGTGCGGCCGTTGCGAATGTAGCTGTTGTAGGTGCTCAGTGAGATCCCGTGCCACGTCGGCTCGTTCTGTGCGCTGGTTGGACCATCGGTCACGCTGCCTTCGGTTCGAGCCAGGTTCCGGAACGAGCCGGGCGCTTTCGCCATCTTCACCGTGCCCGTATGGCCGCTGTCATCGATCGACACGCCGTTCGACAGCCGCTGACGCACGACCTCTTTCACGGCGGTCACTTTGTCCGACAACGTGAGCGTCGCCCCCCCCGCTTCCGCCAGGTACAGATTGCTGTTCGTGTGCACGCGTCCGCCGAACGTGAAGTTGTCGCCGGCGTTGAACGCGAGATCCACATCGGAGAACATCCCGAACTGGAACACGGGGATCGCGACCGACTCGATCGTCCGAATCAGGTGCACTTCGCCGCCCGTCGACGTGTGCGCGGTCACGTCGAGCTGATACGGCGTCTGCTCCGCAATCAGCCCTTCGTACGGGCCGAGCTTGATGGGCGACGTCGTGGTCGTGACCGGGTTGCCTGTGGCATCGGTGCAGAAAATGATCGTGTAGCCGGTGGTGCCGGTCGTGACTGTGTGTTTCGCGGGTGTCGCCGTCGGACTGCAGTAGTAGTTCGAGAGCGAGCTGGCGGGCAACGGCACCGGCGCGCTGCTCCCACTGTATGTCACGCCGGTAATGCTCGGGGCGCTCGACGTCAGCGTCGTCACCTGTCCCGCCGTCGGCGAGAGGTTCGCCAGGAACATGTTCCCGAGATCGGCGGTCAGCTTCTCCATGGCGCCGCTGGCGGCATAGAACGCCTGGCCGCGATCGCGGTCGATCAAGCGGTAGCGCTGGTCGCTCATCACGACCGCTGTGAACCCGACGAGCACCGCCGAGATGAGCATCATCACGAGCAGCGTCGTGATCATCGCGATACCGTGTTCGTTCGACTTGCGCATACGTTGTCTGCCCCGCAACCTGATTTACTGCACCACGTAGCGATCGACGCTCGCGAGACTGCGCACGTCGACCGCGGTGGACACGTGATTCCGGACGTAGTCCTGCGTCGGCTTGGACGCCGTTTCCGACCGGACGCCCACGTGGATGTTGACCTTGCGAATCTGGTTCGAGTTGTACGTGACCCCCGCCCCCACGTCGGTGAACGGCAGCGACGTGATGGCCGTCGGATTGATCACGCCGTCGACGAGGTCGTAGCTCAGATCCAGATCCTCGACGACGCCAGCGAGCGCCTGCGGCGTGAAGTGATTCACGAGCCGCGTGAGCCGCGGCGTGCCTGGCGTGGTCGTGTTGTCGACGTAATAGGTGATCATCACGGCTCGCATCAGCATCGTCGTTGGAAACGCGGAGGTGGTGTCGACCGTGTTCTTGATCGACAACACCGTGCCCGACAGCGCCGTGCCGCGCTGGTTGAAGTGAAACCAGTCGGTGACGGCGAAGTAGATGTGGGTCGTGTCCTTGCTCGTCACCGTCTGCATCGCCATGCCGTTGGCGTTCTTGAAGAGCACGAGGTCACCCACGTTGATGGGGCCCGTGTCGTACGTCGTATCGCCGACCAGCCAGACCGACGTCGGCGGGAACGCCACGGAGCTGCCGTCTGGCGCAATCGTGCCTTCGATGGAAGTCGGCGACGCAAGAATCACCGGCGGCCCCTGGATGACCGGCATGAACTCGTCGACGGTCATGATCGTGACCATGTCGGTCTGCGACCCGTTGATGGTGGCGCCCAGCTGATAACCGGTCGTGATGTCGGGCAGGTTCAGCGACGTGTCGTCGTCGGTCACGAGATTGAACGTCATCGTCGTGTTCGGCGGCCCGGGACGGGAGAACGCGTTGACGCCGGCGCCGGTCGGCAGCGGAATGCCGCCGGGACCGATGATACGGCCCGCGGTCATCAGATCTCGGATCAGCTGATTCGTGCCGGCACGCAGGTTCTGGTTGGCATCCGCCAGCTGCGCCGCCGAGTCGTTGATCGTCAGAGCGTTCCGGAACGTCGTCAGCGCCGTTCCCGTCACCAGCAGCATGACCGAGGTCGCCACCAGCAGCTCGGCGAGCGTGAAGCCGTCGTCTCGTGAAATGTTCAGCACGTCAGTCTTTCTATGAATACGCCGAGATGAACGTCGAGAGCGTGTAGGTTCGCTTCGTCGGTCCGTTCTGATACGTGATGGTCACCGTGATCGATCGCAGCTGGCCGTTTTCATTCGGCACGTTGCGGATCATGATTTCCCGCGTGTACCCGTTCAACGTGGTCACCAGGTCGTCGCTGGTGCCGAGCATCTGGTCTTTGCCGGGCAACGTGATCGTCTCGACCGCGCCGTCGTCTGACGTGTTGACAAGGCCGTCCGCACCCGCCACCTTCAACGGCTGCGGACCATCGAGAAAGATGCCACCGGTGCTGTCGGAGGTGCCGTGCACGTTGAGAATCTGGTTCCACGTCAACCTGTGCGAGTCGCGCGCCGAGAAGACGGCTTCGACCGCCTGCGCCGCCTTCTGCGTGACGATGACGTCTCCCGGCGAGCTGCTCAGGTTCTGCATGCCGGCCGAGAGCACCGCCGCGGCGCCCAGTAGCCCGACCGTGAGCACGCCGATCGAGACCACCGTCTCGACGAGCGAGAAGCCGCGCTCGGACGAGGCGGGCATCACGCCAGCACCCATGACTTGCCGTTCCATTTGTAACCCCGCACACGACCCGTTGACCCGAGGACCGTGACGGCGCGCGCCGTCAACGTCAGATTGGGAATCGCGACGAACACGGTACCGTTGGTCGTGACGCCGTCCTGGTTGACGAGCGTGCCATCGGGCCCGAACTTCACGTTCACGGCCGATCCGAAATCGACGCCCGCATTTCGGCCAAACGAGTCGGGCGTGTCCGGCACGCCCGACATCAGAACGAACTGGATGCCGCCTTCGATCGGAATCGAAAACAGTGTCGTCGTCGTGACGGGCGTGTCCTCTCGGAGAATCTGGATCACGTTGTTGCTCGGGAACGCGACCCTCATATAGCGGCGCTGCGAGACGGCAAGCTCGCGGGCGGTGTTCAACTGCGAGAGGACCACGCGCATCCCCGAGTCGCCCTGCATCGCGCGGCGCGAGGCGCCGATCTGGACGACCGCCGCCGACGTGACGACGCCCATAATGCCGACAACGAGCAGCACTTCAATCAGGCTGAACCCGGCGTCTCGGTTTATTCGGCTAGCCCCGCGAATATTCGTCATGCCCACCATTGAGCAAGAGGCGGACCGGTACCGATGAGCCGGGCTAACTGGCCGTATCTGTGGTTCTTACTGGCGGTATTCGCGTGTACTGGAGGGACGAGGCAACTTACAGTTTCGTGGCCGAAACCACCACTGCGTCATTCGGAGGCTGGGTGTAGCTGATCGCCATCCCGACGACGACCACCACCACGGCACCGATGAGGTTGTGCCAGAGAAACTCGATCCAGGGCAGCTGGATCGCCACGGTGAGCACCGCGGCTATGCCGGCGATCAGACCCCAGAACGCGCCGCGCGCGGTGGCGCGTGTGGTCAGGATGGCGAGGATGAACACGCCCAGCAGCGAGCCGTAGACAAAGGATCCGTATCGATTGACGACCTCGATGAGCGACCCCTGGTTCGCCGCGCGCATGGCGACCACGCAGGCGAACAGGCCCCAGAAGACGGTCGCGAGCTTCGACACCAACACGTAGTGCCGGTCGGACGCCGCCTTCACGAAGTGCCGCCGGTAGAAATCGATGATGGTCGCCGTGGCCAGCGAGTTCAGCTCCCCGCCGCTCGCCGACATCGCCGCGGCGAAAATCGCGGCGATCATCAGGCCGACGAGACCGATCGGCATCCGCGTCGTGATGAATGTCGGGAACACGTAGTTGACGTCGTTGTAGTCGCGGTCGCCGGTGGCCTGCTTGACGACCGCGGCCGCCTTCGCGCGCACATCCTTCAGGCGCGAGTCGCTCGCCAGAAACGCGTCGCGATCGTCGCGTGTGGCCGCTTCGCGTCTCGTCGCGATCTCCACGTCAAACGCGTGCTGGAGCGCGGCGTACTCGCCCGCGTGCGGGCTTGCGGCGACCTGCGCATCGTAGGCGCGGTTGAACAGCATCGGCGGCGTCTGGAACAGATAGAAGACGAACACGAGCACGCCGCACGACAGGATCAGCAGCTGCAGTGGAATCTTCACGTACGCGCTCATCATCAGCGAGCGCCGCGCTTCGTCGATCGACTTCGCGGTCAGGTAGCGCTGGACCTGGCTCTGATCGCAGCCGAAGTACCCCAGCATCAGGAACAGGCCGCCCAGCATGCCCGACCAGAACGTGTACTTCTCGCTCAGGTTGAAGCTGAAATCGAGCGCATTCAGCCGGCCGGTGGCGCCCGCCAGATGCAGCGCCTGTCCGAAGCTGGCGTGCTGCAGGATGCCGTAGAGCAGGATCACGATCGCCGCGGACATGCCGAAGACGACGATGAACATCTGTTTGACGTCGGTCCACGCCACGGCCTGCACGCCGCCGATCGTCGTGTAGGCAATCATCGGGATGCAGATGACGAGCACGGTGACCGGCAGCGACCAGCCGAGGATCGCCGACATCACGACCGACGGCGCCGCGAGCGTGACCCCGAGCGACGCCGCGCGGCCGACGAGAAACACGAGGCTCGCGAGCGAACGGACGCGGACGTCGAACCGCCGCTCGAGATATTCGTACGCGGTGTAGACGCGGGCGCGCGTGAAGAACGGCACCACCGTCAGCGACAGGATCACCATCGCGAGCGGCAGGCCGAAATAGAACTGCACGAAGCGCAGGCCCGTGAGGTACGCCTGGCCGGTCGTCCCGACGATCGTGACCGCGCTCATCTGCGTCGCCATCACCGACAGCCCGACCGCCCACCACGGCAACGAGCGGTTCGCGAGGAAGTAGCCGTCGACCTCGTCGGTCCTCTTCGATCGGCGCAGGCCGTCGATGACGATCCACCCGATGTAGGCGACGACAACGAGCCAGTCAAGGGGGCGCATAGGAAAAGATGGCTAATGGCTAAGGGCTGATGGCTGATGGCTGATGGGCTGATGGGCTGATGGGCTGATGGTTAAGTGAACATCCGGCCGAATATCCAGAGGGCGGCGATGATGACCGCTTCAATGGCGAGCACCTGGATGTAGGTGGACCTCATGCTGCTGTCCCGTTCGGGGTTCAGCGTGCCGGGTTCAGCGTTCTGGTTGGGGGTTCCTGGGGTCATAGCGCGGCGCTCCGTTCGGCGAGCGTCTGCTCCGCCTTCGCCAGGGCATCGGTTGCATTCGTCCACCACGATTCGTCGCCATCGAGCTGATCGCGCGACACCTTGGCAGCGCGCGCGGTTTCTTCCGGCGCGGGGCCGCCGAACGTCTTGCGGATTTCGACGAAGTGCCGCGGGCTGAGAATGTGCGTCAGCTCCGCCTCGGAGTAGTTCAGCGGCTTCCCCAGAATTTCGGTGGACGCGTCAGCGAGCAGCGCGGCGAACGGGCGGTCCGGGTGGCGCTGCCGTCCGCCGACCAAATGCGTGGCGATCGCATGCGCGGTCTTGAACGGGAGGCCGTGCCCGCGCACCAGCGTATCGGCCAGCTCGGTCAGCGTCGTCCAGCCGTCGCCGGCGCGCGCCTCGAGCGTCGCCGCGTCGAACTCCGCCGACGACATGGCGGCCGCCACGAGCCTGACCGCACGCGTGGCGTCGCGGAACATCGCGAACACGAGCGGCTGCAGATCGTCCTCGGTATCGACAATGTCGCCGAACGGGGTGTTGTGCGCGGTGAGGACGATGGCCTGCGCCTGCCCGAGCGCCTTGCTGCAAATGGCACGCGCGTGCTCGAGGGCCACCGGGTTCCGCTTCTGCGGCATGATGCTGCTGCCCTGGACGTAGCCGTCGCCGAGCCGCAGGTAGCCGAACTCCGCGGTGCTCCACAGCAGCATGTCCTGAATGAAGCGGCCATGGCCGGTCAGCATGACGGTGGTCGCCGAAGTGCTCTCGAGCAGGTAGTCCACCGTCGCGATGCTGCCGTACGTGTTGCACGTCGGTCCACTGAAGCCGAGCAGCTCAGAGGTGAGACCGCGATCGATCGGAAACCCGGTGCCGGTGATCGCGCACGCGCCGAGCGGATTACGGTTCGTGCGCTCGAACGCGCCCTTCAGTCGCGTCCCGTCCCGCTCGAGCTGCTCGACGACGGCGAGCAGGTAGTGGGCGACGGTGCTGGGCTGCGCGCGCTGCGTGTGCGTGTGGACCGCGAGGATCGTGTCGCGATGGCGGTCGACGAGATCCAGCAGCGACCGGCGGAGCGCGAACGTCGCCGCCAGCAGGCCGAGGACGAGCGCGCGCTGCCGCATCCGGTACATCGTCATGTCGATGTCGTTGCGCGAGCGCGCCGTGTGCAGCCGTCCCGCCACATCGTCGCCGCACGACTGGGTCACGAGGCGCTCGACGTAGAAGAAGAGGTCTTCGTACGTGCCGTCGTAGGTGACGTGACGAATCTCATCCTGCGACACACGGTCGAGAGCTTCGCGCAGCGCGTGCGCGTCGCTGGCGGACACAATTTCCTGCGCCGCGAGCATCACGAGGTGCGCGTAGTGAATCGCCATCATCGGCGAGAGCAAAAGCGCTTTGGCGTCCTCGAAATTCTCATTGAGCACGCAGCTGACATACTCCGGCGCAAACTTCATCGGCAGAAGTATATCGAGTTCGTACGTTCGGCGCGGCGCCCCAATTTACCGCTGCGGGACGTGGTCGGTCGCCATCGTGGTCGTACGGTTCCACGGCGGCGGCGTCACGCCCAGCAGATGCTGCACGAAGAAGTCGAACCGCTTGCGGTCGCCGTACGGCGCGGTCGGATCGTTGCCGCGGCCCGCCGGGTGATTCGCGCCTGGAACGACGAGCAGATCGAAGTTCTTGTTGTGTTTGATCAGCTGGTTGACCACCTGCATCGTCGACGACGGGTCGACGTTGGTGTCGAGCTCGCCGACGACGAGCAGCAGGTCGCCCTGCAATCGATAGGCGTTGTCAACATTCGACGAGGCGGAGTACTGCGGGCCGATTGGCCATCCCATCCACTGCTCGTTCCACCAGATCTTGTCCATGCGGTTGTCGTGGCAGCCGGCATACGCGATGCCCGCTTTGTAGAACTCGGGGTGGAACAGCAGACCGCCGAGCGCGTTCTGTCCGCCCGCCGATCCGCCGTAGATGCCGACGCGGGTGATGTCGTAGTGCGGATACTTCGCGGCGACCGCTTTATGCCAGAGAATCCGATCCGGGAATCCGGCGTCGCCGAGATTCTTCCACGCCACATCGTGGAACGCTTTCGATCGGTTCGACGTGCCCATGCCGTCCATCTGCACGACGATGAACCCGAGATCGGCCTGAGCCTGCATCTGGTTGTAAGTGAAGAACGACTTCGGCACGAACGAGCCTTGCGGTCCGGCGTAGATGTTCTCGATGACGGGATACGTCTTCGTCGGATCGAAGCGGCTTGGCCGGATGATGATGCCCCAGATGTCCGTGGTGCCGTCGCGGCCTTTCGCGACGAACACCTCGGGAGCCGTCCAGCCCGTTTTCAGCAGCTCGGTGATATCGCCTCGCTCGAGCGTCGACACGAGCGCGTTGTTGTCGGTGAGTCGAAGCTCCACGACCGGCGGCATATCAATCCGCGAGTAGGTATCGACGTAATACGTCATGTCGCTCGCAAAGACCACGGCGTGATTGGCGTCGGCCTCGGTAAGGCGCGTCAGCCCCGACCCATCGAAGTTGATTCGGTAGTAGTTCGCGAAGTACGGATCCTTTCCTTGGTACATCCCGCCGGCGCTGAACCAGATGTGGCGCGTCACCGGGTCGACGTGCTGCACGGCGCGCACGACCCAGTTCCCTTTAGTGATCTGATTCTTCACCGCCCCGGTGACGCCGTCGTAGAGATACAGGTGGTTCCAGCCGTCGCGCTCCGACATCCAGATGACATCCTTGCCATCGTCCACGTCATAGCGGAACTGTTTTCCTGAATCGGAAAGGCCGCCGTTCGCCGTGCGATAGGTGAAGAAGGTCTTCGGTTCTTCTGAGATGACAGCGTGGGCACTGCCGGTCGCGACGTCGACTTCGATGACGCGAAAGATCTGATGGCCGCGCTGGTTGTATTCGAATGTGAACGCACGGCTGTCCTTGCGCCATTCGAGCTCGGACATCGCGTACGCGTTTGGGAACAGCGCGCTGTCGACGACGATCTGCCGTTTCGAGTCGATCAGGAACAGCGCCGGCTGGTTGACGTCGAGGACGTCGCCTGGCTTGGCGTAGACAAGCGAAGAGGACTTCGGCTGAAGCTGATCCTCCGGCGAGGACTCGACGTAGTGCACCTCGCGTCGATAGCCGGGCTTGACCCGGTACGCCGCAATCTTCTTCGAATCGGGCGACCACGCGATCGACGATACGTCGTAGGCGTTGCCCTCGGAGCCGTCGGTGCTCAAGCGGGTCAGCGTGCGCGTGCCGACTGGCCGGACCGCGACGTTGAAGTTGTTGATGAGCGCGTCCCACTTGCCGTCGGGGGAGACACGAGGCCCCTCGTCTGGGCGGCGGCGGCCGAGTCCGGCGCCGGCGCGGGCGCCTGCTTCCGACTTGCGACAGTCGGAGTCGGCCACTGTGCAGCGGTATGGTGAGCCGGCAACTGCGACCGTGAACGCAGAGCCGTCCGGGTTGAACGTGAGCGTGTTGAAAGGAAGCGCAATCGCCTTGTAGCTGTTGCCGGTCGCTTTCGACAACGACGCCGCGATCTTCTCGTGATCGAAAGCAGGCTGCCGCTGCTGTGTGTCCGCGTCGACGACGACGAATTGTTCGGCGCCGCGCACGGCTTTGCGGTACCAGAAGCGGTGCGTTCGCCCAATGGCGGTCGCCGGCCCGGCGATGTCGACGGCCAAGCTTTCGTAGGTGGTCCGGAGCTTTTCGGATCGCGCGTAATCAGCGGGTGTTCCCTGCGCCGTGGCGACGCTCGGCAGCGCGAGCGTGGCGCTGAGGGCCAGAGCGTGTACGAGAACAATGCGATCGAGGGCGGATGGATACATAGACCTTGTGCCTCGATAAGAAGAGTGAATGGAGCGCGCGCTAGAGCAGCCCCTTGATCAGGCCGCCGTCCACCTGCACCGACGCGCCCGTGATGTAGGAGGCCGCCTCCGACAGCAGAAAAGCGCTGACGCGTCCGAAATCGTCTGGCGAGCCGTAGCGGCCGAGCGGAATCGTCGCCGCGGCGCGCGCCTGGTGCTCCTGCAGCGGCATGCCCGCTTTCTTTGCGTTGATTTCGTCGAGCTGTTGCAGGCGATCGGTCGCGATGCGTCCGGGAATGAGCGTGTTCACGCGAATCTGTTCGGGCGCGAGCTCGATCGACAGCGTTTTCGCCAGCGACGTGACGGCCGATCGCAGGACGTTCGAAAGCGCCAGATTGGGCAGCGGCTCCTTCACCGACGACGACGTCCCGACCAGGATCGCGCCGCCGCCGCGGGCGCGCATGGACGGCACGACGAGCCGGACAGTTCGGACGACGCTCATCAGCAGCAGCTCGAAGGCCGACTGCCACGCGTGATCGTCGAAGCAGAGCGCGGTCCCCGCCGGCGGTCCGCCAGTGTTCGCGAAGAGCAAGTCGACGCCGCCGAACTCCCTCATCGTCGCCGCGTGCCACGCCTCGATCGCGTCGGCCTTGCTGAGATCGGCGGCGATGGAGAGCGTCCGCACGCCCGTTTCACGTTGGATGGCGCCGGCGGCGCGACCAACCGCGTCGGCATCCCGCGACGCGATGCAGACGTGTACGCCTTCCTCCGCCAGCGCGCGAGCAACCGCGAACCCGAGCCCTTTGCTCGCGCCCCCGACCATCGCGATCTTACCCTTCAGTCCCAGGTCCATTTCATCACCCGATCGAGCGCGTCTATGGTCGCCTGATCCAAGGCGCCGCCGGGCGGACGGATGCCGGCGTGCAGGATGGCGCCTCGGCGACGCAGCACTTCCTTGCGGATAGCCATGCCGATGCCCTCCTGGAACTCAAATCGCATCAGCGGAACCTTCCTGTAGAACACGTCGGCCGCTTCGTCGATCTTTCCAGCGCGGAAGAGTCCGACGATGTGCACGAGAATCGCCGGAAACGCAAAGCCGGTCATCGCGCCAGCCGCGCCGGCCATCAGCTCTTCGAGCAGAAACACGCCGCCGAGGCCGCCGAAGATTCTGACATCGAGGCCCTTCGTCTGCTCGATGATGCGCGCGGTCTTGAAAGGCGTGGGTGGATCTTCCAGTTTGATCGTGCGCGCGGCAGGCACGTCGCGCGCGATGCGCGCGAGCAGCGACGCCTCCATGGCGTACCCGGAGAGCGGCGGATAGTCCTGCACGATGATCGGGATATCGACGGCACCGGCCACGTCCGAGAAATGTCTGGCCACCGCATCCGAGTTGATCTTCGGCATGCGCGGGGGGCTGATCATCACGGCCGACGCGCCGGCGGCTTTGGCCCGGCGGGTATAGTCGATGCAGGTGCGCAACCCCTCGGCCGTCGCGCCGGCCACGATCGGCACGCGGCCGTTCACGTGCGTGACGATGATGTTGAGTACCGTGTCGCGTTCCGCGTCGGTGAGTCGCGCGACCTCGCTGGTGACACCGAGCGCAGTCAAGCCGTTGACACCGTCGGCGATGAATACATCGACCAGACGCTTCAGGCTGTCGGAATCGATGTCGCCGGAAGGAGCAAACGGCGTAGGAAGAACGGAGAATACGCCGTCGAAGACCGCCATCGGTCGGCAATGATAGCTTAGGACATCGAGATCCACGGTTATCGCGCGATTAGCGGAATCTATTGGACCATGTTCGCGCCGGCCCATATCGTCGCGCGGTACCCGTCGTCGCTGGCGGATTGATCACAGGAGTGTGTAGACCGATGACCATCTCCACGCGGTTCGTCGGCGGCATCTGCGCCGCCTCGTTGACGATTGTGGCGTTCGCGCAACGCCCCATCGGTCAAGCGGCA
>Ga0209515_10004257_pt1 | contig 19509 bp, 17 predicted proteins | sample Subgroupgradi54m_FD_187454 | JGI IMG/M metagenome (GOLD analysis project Ga0209515, IMG submission 187454) | Subsurface groundwater microbial communities from S. Glens Falls, New York, USA - GMW60B uncontaminated upgradient, 5.4 m (SPAdes)... ...
GATCTCCTTCGACCGGGTGCGCATGCACGTCGTCGGCAGCGCGAACCTTGCGGCCGCCGATGTCCTTGCGACCGTGCTGGTTCTCCAGGTAGTCGACGAACTCGCCACGCGACTGCTCGAGCGCGAGCAGCAGGTTGTCGGCGCGCGCCGACAGGAAGTTGAACGCCAGCACCGAGGGAATCGCGACCACCAGGCCGAGCGCGGTCACGATGAGCGCCTCGGAGATGCCGGCAGAGACGGCGCCCAGGCCGCCCGAGCCCTCGCGCGCGATGCCTTCGAAGGCGGCGATGATGCCGACCACGGTGCCGAGCAGACCGACGAAGGGCGCCACCGAGCCGACCGAGGCCAGGAGCGACATGCCGCGGCGCAGATCGGCGGAGACCGCCTCGGCGCGACGGGTCAGCTCACGACGGGTCAGCTCGACCGGGCCCAGCTCGCCCGGCTCCTTGACCGCGGCCAGGTAGGTGCGCATGCCCGAGGCCAGCAGCGCGGCCAGGTGGCTGGCGCTGTGCGCCTTCGCCTCGGTGACGAAACCATCATGGGCATGCTTGCCCAGCAGCGCCGAGGCCTTGCCGGCGAAGCGGCGCGACATCCGGCGCGAGCGCCAGAACACGAACACGCGCTCGACGAACACGGCCATCGAGCCCATGGCCATCAGCACCAGGACGGCGACGACGGCGAGCGCGAACGGCCCCATCTTTTGGAAGATCTCGATCAGATTGAAGCTCATCGCACCACTCCTTGATTCCTTAGCTGCCGATCTTGAATGCAACGTTGACCACGCGTGACACTGCGACCGGCTTGCCGTCCAGGACGGCCGGCCGGTAGCGCCACGTGCGCGCCGTCGCAATGGCGGCGCTGGCGAATGGCTCGTCGCCACGCACCAGCTTGACCGCGGTAACCTCACCGTTGATGCCGATGGTGATCTTGAGGATCACCTCCGACTCGATACCTTTCTTGCGCGCCGCCTCGGGGTAGATCGCCTTGGCGTTGTCCTCGCTGGCCACGGGCGCGACCAGGTTGTCGGGCGCCTCGGTCAGAGGAATGGGCTTGTCCTCGACGGGCGGCGGCGGCGGCGGGGGCGGCGGCGGCGGCGCCGCGGCGGCCACACCCACGCCATCACCGAAGTCCTCGCCCACGCTGGTGGCCTCGGTCGATTCGCCGCTCGGCGTGGCTTCTTCGGGACGCTGATCCGGAATCGCCGTGGGCGTCGCGGGAGCGACGCGACCGGCGCGCCGGGCCTGCGCCACCTGCTTGGGCGGCGGCGGCGGGGGCGGCTCGTTCTTGGCCATCGGCTCGGGCTCGGCAGCGGCGCGGAAGGTCACGTCGACCTGGTCTTCCTTCTGCCGCTCCATCACCGTGTGGCTGGCGATGATCGCCACGACGACGCCGATCACTCCATAGATCGCGAGCGAAGTGCCGGTTGACGCCAACCAGCGCTTCTTCGCTTGCGCATCGACAGTCGTCTCGAATCCGCCAAACATCTTGTTGGCGCAGGGTGTCAATCACGAGTGAGGCGAAGGTCGCTGCTTGGTAACAGCTCTGTGACAATGCCAGGCCCTGTGTCGTGGGAGTCCTTGTCACGGAGGATTCTCGCCACTGCATCCGAACCGTCACGAAGCGAACCTACGGTGACGACACAATCGCGATGTCAGCACTGGCAGAGGAGATCGCAGTCGTCACCGTGGCCGAAACCCTGCAGTCCTTGGTGGTGGTCCTCGATGGCGCTCCCCCGGAAGAGACCGTGGTCGGCGCACTTGCGCGCGACGCGATCGACACCGAAGTCATGCCATTCGGCGAGAACGAGCCGGAGCTGCCGCCCGAGCGGCCGCTCGTGGTGGTGTGGATGCCGCCCGGCGTTCCGGACGAGAGGCTGGCGACCATCGTGGCCTGGGCGGGCCGGGCGCACGGTCAGGTGCGCGTGCTCGGCTGCGCGCCCGAGGGCAGCGTGGCCGACAGCGAGCGTGCCCTTGCCGCCGGCTTCGACGACTTCATGGCCGGCCGCTACTCGTCGCGCGAGCTGGTCGCGCGCCTGCGTGCCCTGGCTCGACGTCTGCACCTCGGCCGCCCGCGCGCCAGCGAGCGCGTGCGCTTCGGCCGCCTCGTCCTCGACGGCGCGCGTCACGAGTTGTGGGTCGACGGCCGCCGCGTCCCGGTGACGGCCATGGAGCTGGCCATCCTGAGCGCGCTCATGCAGGCCAGCGGGCGAACCATGAGCCGCGCCGAGCTCCTCGATCAGGTGTGGGGCGAGGACGAGCTCGAAGTCGGCGTGCGCGCCGTGGACAACCTGGTCTGCCGCTTGCGCCGCAAGCTGGGCGATCCGGGGCTCTTGGTGACCGTACGCGGCGTGGGCTTCCGGCTCTCCGACCGCTAGCTGCCGAGCTCCGCTACGCCTCGCCCTTGAAGCGGTAGCCGACGCCGCGCACGGTGTGGATGTAGTCCCCCGCCGTGCCCAGCTTCTCGCGCAGCCGCTTCACGTGCGTGTCGACGGTGCGGGTCGTGATGTCCGCGTCGATGCCCCAGACGTCAGAGAGCAGCGTCGAGCGATCCTGCACGCGGTTCCGGCGATCGTGCAGCGTGACCAGCAGCTTGAACTCGAGCGCGGTCAGCTCGACTTCCTTGCCTTCGACGAAAACGCGGTGCGCGTCGCGGTCGATGCGCAGGATGCCGAAGACGATGGTGCCTTCCTCGCTGGTCGACGGGCGCTGCGCGCGGCCCAGCACCGCGTTGACGCGCAGCAGCAGCTCGCGCATCGAGAATGGCTTGACCACGTAGTCGGACGCGCCGACCTCGAAGCCGACGATCCGGTCGACCTCTTCGCCCTTGGCGGTCAACATGATCACCGGTACGCCGCGCGTGGAAGCGGCCTGCTGCAGCTCCTTGCACACCTCGGTGCCCGGGATGTCGGGCAGCATCAGGTCGAGGATGACCAGATCGGGGCGCTCGCGCTTGGCCAGCGCCACGCCATCCTTGCCGCGCGTGGCCTGGAAGACCTCGTGCCCGGCCTGGCGCAGGTTGTACGCCAGGATGTCTTGCAAGTCGCGCTCGTCTTCGATCACCAGGATGCGCGCCATGAGGTTTGGCCCTTCGTACCGTGACTGTGTGACGGCGCGGTTACGACCGAGTGACGGTCATGTCCAGCCGCTTGCCAAATACGCGCCGGAAGAGCGGAACCTCGTGCTGCGCGTCCCAGAGCTCGAGGTCGACAGGAGAGCGCGCCCGCACCTTGACCGCGACCACCGGACCGGCCAGGTGCGCGCGCACGCCGCTCACCGGCTGGTGGTGGCTACGATCGAGCGAGTCGGCGATGCGCAGCAAGGTCGACGCCTTGCGCACCAGCGAGACCTCCGCCGGCGTGAGCTCGGCGAACAGCTCGTGGCCCAGCTCGGGCGGCGAGCGCCGGTGGAAGCGCGCGATGAGCGCGGCCAGCTGCCGCTCGCGGTCGGCCAGACCCGGGATATCGGCATTCTGGATGAGGTAGTGCGTGTGCTTGTGGTGGCGCTGGTAGCTGACCGAGTTGCCGATGTCGTGCAGCAGCGCGGCGACCTCGAGCAGCGGGCGCGCCGCCGCGGGCAGCTTGTGCAGCACGGCCAGGTCGTCGAAGAGCGAGAGCGCGAACTTGGCCACCTGGCGGCTGTGCTTCTCGTCGAAGTAGAAGCGCCGGCCCATGGCCACCGCGGTGGCCTCGAGCGAGCCGTCGTAGCCGCTCGCCTGGCGGGCCATCAGATCGACCAGCACACCGTCGCGCAGGCCGCGATCGGTGCGGGTGATGCGCAGGATGCCGAGGTGGCGCATGACCGCCTCGAGGATGACCGCGCCCGCGACGATGATGTCGGCGCGCCGGCCGTCGAACATGCGCCGGCGGCCCTCGGGGCCCATCTCGACCAGGGTCTCGACCGCCTGCGTCACCTGCTTGTTGGTGGCGTGGCCGGTGCCCTGGACGGCGGCGTAGGTCACCAGCGCATTGATGGTGCCGCTCGAGCCCAGCGCCGACTTGGCAGACAGCGCGCCGCGTCCAGGCAATGCCTCCTGCACCGCCTCGGCGGCGAAGTCGCGCATCAGCTTGAGCTGCTTCTGGTTGATGCGCGCGTGGGCTTTAAACACTTCTGTCACACGAACCGAGCCGAGCGCGACCGACCACAGGTTGGTCGGGTCCTCGCCCACCGCGGTCGCGACCTCGGTCGAACCGCCGCCGATGTCGACGACGAGCGAACGCTCGTGCGCGGGCTTACCGTGCAGGACGCCCAGGCAAATCAGGCGTGCCTCTTCCTTGCCCGAGACCACCTCGAGCAAGAGGCCCGCCTCGGAGCGCACGCGACGCACGATTTCGTCGCGATTTCGCGCTTCTCGCAGCGCGCTCGTGGCCACGGCGCGGACCTTGGCCTTGTGCCGGCGGCAGAGCGCGCCGTAGCGGCGCAGCGTGCCGATGAGACGGTTCATGACCGCGGGCGGCATCGAGCCGGTCTCGAAGACGCCTTCGCCGGGCCGGACGGGATCGCGCTCCTGATGAAGGGTGTCGAATGCACCGTCCGCAGCAGGTCGCGCGAGCTCTAACCTGACCGCGTTTGTCCCCACATCGATCGCGGCAATAACCGTCTCATCCTTGGCTCTCGCCACGCGCACACCGTATCATGACCGGGTGTTCTCCGACCCGAAGCTCTTCCTCAATCGCGAGCTATCGTGGCTCGCCTTCAACGACCGTGTGCTCGAGGAAGCCAAGGCCGCCTCGCTGCCCCTCTTCGAGCGCCTGAAGTTCATCGGCATCGTCGCCTCCAACCTGGACGAGTTCTTCATGGTGCGCGTGGCCGGGCTGAAGCAGCAGCTGGCCGGCGGGGTCGCCGAGACCGGGGCCGACGGCATGCTGCCAGCGGAGCAGCTGAACGCCATCAGCGATCGCGCGCACCAGATGGTCGCCGAGCAGTACCGCGTCTGGACCGAGGAGATCGTCCCCGCGCTGCAGCAGAGTGGCATCCATTTGCTCATGCGCGAGGCCTGGAATACCGAGCAGAAGGCGGCGGCGCGCGCCTACTTCAACACCGCGGTGTTCCCGGCGCTGACCCCGCTCGCCGTCGACCCGGGTCATCCGTTCCCACACCTGCGCAACAAGTCGCTCAACCTGGCCGTCATCCTCGGCCGCGATCGACGGCGGCGCCGGCGCGTGCCGCTGGCAGACACCACGCTCGCGGTGGTGCAGGTGCCCGGTGTGCTGTCGCGCCTGGTGCCGCTGCCGATCGCGCAGGGCGTGGCCTTCACCGGCCTGGGCGAGCTGATCTCGGCGCACATGGCGGATCTCTTCCCGGGTTTCCTGGTCAAGCAGATCGCGCCCTTCCGCGTCACCCGCAACACCGACCTGAACGTCGACGAGGAAGAATCGGAAGACCTGCTGTCGACCATCCAGGCCGAGCTCAGGCGGCGCGAGCGCGGCGCGGCGGTGCGCCTGGAGATCCAGGACAGCGCGTCGAGCGAGCTCATCGGCGAGCTGACCGACGCGCTCAAGCTGGGCGAGTCGGACGTCTACCGCGTGGCCGGACCGCTGCAGCTGCAGGACTTCGGCGGCCTGACCGAGGCCGACGCGCGCACCGAGCTGCGCGTCGAGGCGTGGTCGCCGGTGGTGGCGCCGCAGCTGCGCGACGCCGACTCGATCGTGCAGGTCCTGGGCGACCACGACGTGCTCCTGCACCATCCTTACGAGGCGTTCGACCCGGTGGTGCGCTTCGTCTCCGAGGCCGCCGACGATCCCAACGTGCTCGCCATCAAGCAGACGCTCTACCGCACCAGCGGCGACTCGCCCATCGTGCGCGCGCTCTCACGCGCGGCCGAGAACGGCAAGCAGGTCGCGGTGCTGGTCGAGATCAAGGCGCGCTTCGACGAGGCCAACAACATCGCGTGGGCGCGCCGGCTGGAAGAGAACGGCGTGCACGTCGTCTACGGCCTGCTCGGCCTGAAGACGCACTGCAAGCTGGCGCTGGTGGTGCGGCGCGAGGGCGCGGGCATCCGGCGCTACGTGCACCTGGGCACGGGCAACTACAACCCGACCACGGCCCGCCTCTACACCGATCTCTCGCTGTTCACGGCCCGGCCGGAGATCGCCGAGGACGTCTCGGCGCTGTTCAACATGCTGACCGGTTACTGCGAGCCGCCGGTGTGGAAGCGGCTGGCGGTCGCGCCGCTCGGCCTGCACGAGCGCATCCTGCAGCTCATCGAGCGCGAGCGCGACCGCGCCGCGGCGGGTGAGCCCGCGCGCATCGTGGCCAAGCTGAACGCGCTCGTCGATCCGACCGTCATCAAGGCGCTCTACGCGGCGGCCTCGGCGGGCGTGGAGATCGATCTCATCGTCCGTGGCATTTGCTGCCTGCGTCCGGGTGTCCCGGGCGTTTCGGAGCGCATCCGCGTCATGTCGGTCGTGGATCGGTTCCTCGAGCACTCGCGCGTGTTCGCCTTCGGCGCGTTCGAGCGCACCGAGGTGTACATGTCCTCGGCCGACTGGATGCCGCGCAACTTCCTGCGCCGCATCGAGGTGCTCATCCCCATCGAGGAGCCTGCCATCAAGCAGCGCATGCTCGACGAGGTGCTCGGCATCGCCATGCGTGACAACGTCAAGGCGCGCCAGCTGACGCCGGACGGCACCTACGTCCGGGTCGAAGGCGGCAACGGCACGAACGGCGTCCCTGCCGTGCGCAGCCAGGCGGTCCTCATGGAGGTCGCGCGCCGCTCCGCCGGCTTCGTCGAGTCCCCCGAAGCCGCCCTCATCCGCCGCGCCAACCCCATGGCGACCCTCCCGCCCCCCTCGTAGCCTCCCGTCCCCCCCCATCCGGAGCGAGTGCGCACATCCTCTGTGAAGGAGGGTTCACGATCCGGCGCGCGGAACGAGTGAATTCAGGGAGTTGGGCATGGCACGTCGTTCGCAACAGCACCTCTCACCAATATGTCGGGTCGTTGGCTTAGCTTGGTTCTTCTGGTTGCGGTCGCCGTCGGGGCGAGCGCGTGTGCGACGTCCAAACCGTATGTGAGCGTGGTCGGCACGACGCAGGGGCCGGGGCGGTTCGATCGCAACCTGGTCGTGGTGGTCGAGATCCACAACCCGACGCGCACGCCGCTCCGGCTGTCGGAGCTGGAGTACACGCTGGAGCGCCACGGCAGCGCGTCGCGCACGCAGGGCCGGGTGCAGCTGCGTGACACCGTCGCGCCCGGGCACACGTCGATGGTCGACATCACGGTGCCGCTGTCGGCGGGGGCGCACCCCTCGGCGGCCTACGACATCAGCGGTCGGCTACGTGGCTACGCCGGCGAGATCGAGCTCAACTGGAAGATCGCCGCGCTCGCGCAGGCCGCTGTCCAGGTCGAGTGATCCCCAGGCTGCTGGCGCTTGCGCCATGCGTCCGCACGTTCTAACGTGCGCCGCCAATGAATCACGAGCCGAATGTAGCGTACTGGCACTCGCTCGCCGACCGCGCCATCGCCGGTGAGCTGATCTCCCGCGACGACGCGCGCGCGGTGCTGTCAGCGCCCGACGACCAGGTGCTCGCCCTCCTGGACGCGGCCTTCAAGGTGCGCCGCCAGTTCCACGGTCGCAAGGTGCGCATCCACGTGCTGCAGAACGCCAAGTCGGGCGCCTGCCCGGAGGACTGCAGCTTCTGCTCGCAGTCGTCCCGGTACGACACCGCCGTCGACGAGTACAAGATCCAGTCGGTCGACGAGATCGTCGACGGCGCGCGCCGGGCCAAGCGCGCCAAGGCGTGGAAGTACTGCATCGTCACCGCCACGCGCGGCCCGTCGCGCCACGACCTCGACGTGGTGTGCGAGGCGGTCAAGCGCATCAAGGCGGAGATGGACATCACGGTGTGCACCTCGCTGGGCCTGCTGACCGAGGACAAGGCACGCCGCCTCAAGGAAGCCGGCGTCGACCGCTTCAACCACAACCTCGAGACCAGCGAGCGCTTCTTCTCCGAGGTCGCAACCACGCACACCTGGGCCGACCGCGTGAACACGGTCAAGCTGGCCAAGGCCGCGGGCATGGAAGCCTGCGCCGGCGGCATCGTCGGCATGGGCGAGAGCCAGGACGACGTCATCGACCTGGCCTTCGCGCTGCGCGAGGTCGGCGCCGACTCGGTGCCGGTCAATTTCCTCGACCCGCGTCCGGGCACGCCCTTCGCCAAGCTCGAGCGCATGTCGCCGACGCAGTGCCTGAAGACCCTGGCCATGTTCCGTTTCGTGCATCCGCGCGCCGACCTGCGCGTCGCGGGCGGACGCGAGGTCAACCTGCGCTGGATGCAGCCGTTCGCGCTCTACTGCGTGAACTCCATCTTCACGTCGGGCTACCTGACCACGCCGGGCGCCACGCCCAGCACCGACCACCAGATGATCCGCGACCTCGGCTTCGAATGGGAAGAGGTCGAGTCGCCCGCGCCGTGGCGGCGCGCGGCCGCAGGCGAAGAGGCGTGCCATGCCCGCGAAACCTCCGGCGAAGCGGCCCCCTAAAGTCAGTCGCCGGCCCGAGTCGGGCAAGGCGACCGTCCGCATCAACCGCGTCTACACCAGGACCGGCGACGACGGTACGACCGCGCTCGTGGGCGGCAAGCGCGTGGCCAAGGACTCGCCGCGCATCGAGGCCTACGGCACCGTCGACGAGCTGAATGCGTGCATGGGCCTGGTGCGCACCGCGCTGGCGACCTCGCCGGCGGGCGAGCGGCTCGGGCCCATCGTCGCGCGCGTGCAGAACGAGCTGTTCAACCTGGGCGCGCACCTGGCCACGTCCGACGAGGCGCGCTGGTCCAAGCAGCCGGCGGTGGCGGCGCGCCACATCGAGGCGCTCGAGCAGGAGATGGACGCCTGCAACGAGGACCTGCCCGAGCTGCGTTCGTTCATCCTGCCCGGCGGTGGCGCGGCCTCGAGTGCGTTCCACCTGGCGCGCACGGTGTGTCGGCGGAGCGAGCGCCTGGTCGTGGCCCTGGCGCGCGCCGAGCGCATCGGCGACGAGCCGGTGAAGTACCTGAACCGACTGTCCGACGCGCTCTTCGTGTTCGGCCGCTGGGCCTGCTGGAAGGACGGCGAGGCCGAGCCGCTCTGGGAGCCCGAGAAGACGTAGGCTTCGCACGTACCTGCAGCCATGCAGCCACCCGGCGGGACCGACGTTCCCGACGGCGGCGGCCTACCCGACGGCGCGCCCGGGCGTACAATACCGGCCATGAAGCGCAAGCTCGGCCTCCTGGCGCTGCTCCTGGTCATCGTAGGCGCAGGCATCCTGTTCGTGCGTTCGCGCCCCGAGCCGGCCGCTCCGCCCCTCGATCTGGCCGAGGCCAGTCGCCTGCTGGTCAACCGCAACTGGCTCGACGTCATGCCGCGCGACCAGAACCAACGCCTGCACGTGTACCGCTTCACCCCCGCCATGGGTGGCGGCGTCTTCCAGGACCGCACCCTCTACGCCGGGCAGTTCGAGCTGTTCACCTTCAAGCTCGACCACGACCAGATCGAGCTCAACCTGCCGCACAAGTCGCAGCGGGTCATGACGCACTTCGAGATCCGCCGGGTCACCGGGCACAAGCCGTTCGACCTGGAGCTGACCATGGACGCCGACCCGCGCGGCCCGCACCGCTACTACGGCTTCAGCAACGAATCGGCGGCCGAGGCCGACCTGGAGACGATGCTGAACACCCGCCGCGCGACCCCGGCGCCCTCGACCACGAAGTAGCGTCCGCGCGGCCTACCGGCCGCTGCCGTCGCGCTTGACGTGCCGGATGTCCTTGCCCTGGACCATGAACACGACCATCTCGGCCAGGTTGGTGGCGTGGTCACCGACGCGCTCCAGGTACTTGGCAATCGACTGCAGCCGGGTGGCCCGGTAGATGTTGCGCGGGTCTTCCATCATGTAGGTCAGGAGCTCGCGGAAGTTCTGGTGGTAGTAGGCATCCACCACCGCGTCGGCCTCGATGACCTTCTGCGCCCGCTCGATGTCACCGGCCACGAAGGCGTCGAGCGCCTCGCGCACCATGGCCTGGGCGGCATCGGCCATGCGCGGCAGGTCGACGACGCGGGTCTTGAGCGGCGGCTCCTCGTTGAGCTCGATGACACGCTCGCTGATGTTCACGCCCAGATCGCCGATGCGCTCCAGGTCGGTGACCAGCTTGAGCGCGATGGTGATGAACCTGAGATCCGACGCGACCGGCTGCCGGCGCGCCAGCACGCGCAGACACATCTCGTCGCACTCGACCTCGAGCTTGTTGATCTGCCGGTCGTACTCGATCATCCGCCGGGCCATGAGCGTGTCGCGCTCGACCAGCGCGCGGATACTCGACGCGATCATCTCCTCGACCTTCGCGCCCATGAGCAGCACGTTCTCGCGGATCTTCTGCAGCTCGTTCTCGTAATCCTTGTCGGTGTGCTGCCTCTTCATGAACGCCTTGCCCCCTCCCGCTACCCGAATCGACCCGTGATGTAGTCCTCGGTGCGCGGATCGCTGGGCTTGGTGAAGAGGACATTGGTCTCGTCGAACTCGACGAGCTCGCCCACGTAGAAGAACGCCGTGTAATCCGCGACGCGCGCCGCCTGCTGCATGTTATGCGTCACGATCACGATTGTATAGGTCTCGCGCAGCTCGTGGATCAGCTCCTCGACCTTGGCGGTCGCGGTGGGATCCAGGGCCGAGCAGGGCTCGTCCATGAGCAGCACCTCGGGCTCGAGCGCCAGGCTGCGCGCGATGCACAGACGCTGCTGCTGGCCGCCCGAGAGGCTCACGCCCGAACGGTCGAGCGAGTCCTTGACCTCGTCCCACAGGGCGCCCTGGCGCAGCGCCCGCTCGACCAGCTCGTCCTCGTGGCTGACCTTCATGCCGTTCAGGCGCAGCCCGGCGAGCACGTTCTCGCGGATGGACATGGTCGGGAACGGGTTCGGCTTCTGGAAGACCATGCCGACGCGCCGGCGCAGCCGCACCGGATCGATGCCGCGCTCGTAGATGTCCTGGCCGTCGAAGTAGACCGAGCCGCTCACGCGCGCGCCCGGCACCACCTCGTGCATGCGGTTCAGGCAGCGCACGAAGGTCGACTTGCCACAGCCGGACGGTCCGATGATGGCCGTGACGCCGCGCTCGGCGATGGCCAGGCTGACGCCGCGCAAGGCTTCCGACTTGCCGAAGTAGGCGCGCAGGTTCTCCGCCCGCAGCTTGGGCGGGAGCCCCTGTTCGCTCTTGGGCTCCGCCTCGCGCCGCACTTCAGGCCTGGGCGGGGCGGTCACCACGTTATTCGGCGCTGGAGACGGGCTCGCAGCCATATTGCCACTCCATTCAGGATGAGCATCATTGCCAACAAGACTACGATGCCGGCGGCGGCGTTCACCTTGAACGCCGCCTGCGGTCGCGACACCCAGTTGAAAATCTGGATCGGCATCGCCGTGAATGCATCCCCGATGCCACGGGGCAAGAATGCCACGTAGGTCAGTGCGCCGATGGTGATGAGCGGGGCCGTCTCACCGATGGCGCGTGCCAGCGACAGGATGACGCCGGTCAGCACACCCGGCAGACTCATGGGCAGCACGACGCGACGGATCGTGCTCCAGTGTCCCGCGCCCAGGGCGTATGACGCCTCGCGCAGCGCGCGCGGTACGGTGCGCAGGGCCTCGCGCGAAGCCGTGACGATCATGGGCAGAAGCAAGAGCGCCAGCGTGCACGCGCCCGCCAGCAGGCTGCGACCCATGTGCATGATGCGCACGAAGACTTCCAGGCCGAGCAGGCCGTAGATGATCGACGGCACGCCCGCCAGGTTGGAGATGTTCAGCTCGATCAGCTGGGTGACCCGGCCGGGCCGGGCGTACTCCTCGAGGTAGATCGCTGCGCCCAGTCCGACCGGGATGGCGATGGCCGCGGTCAGCACCATGAGGTAGGTCGTGCCCACGAGCGCCGCCTTGATGCCGGCGAGCTCGGCGCGCCGCGACGGGAACGAGGTCAGGAAGCTCCAGCTCAGGCGCGGCGCGGCGTCGCGCAGCACGTCGATCAGCAGCACGGCGAGCAGCGCCAGCGGCAGGGCCAGGGCGAGCAGACAGATGGCGCGGAAGGCCCGCTCGGCCGACTGGCCCGACGAGGTCGCGTGCAGGCCGGTGGTGGCGCGCTTGCGCGGCGGCGGCGAGGTGAGGTCGACCATGATCAGGCCGCTCCCTTCAGCACGCGCTTGCGCAGGCGCTGCGCCGCGATGTTGAGCGCCAGCGTCATGACGAACAGGCTGAAGCCGACCGCGAAGATGGTCTGGTACTCGATCGTGCCGGTGGGCGTATCGCCCATGCTGACCTGCACGATGTACGCGGTCATGGTCTCGATCGGCTTGGTCGGGTCGCCCGAGAAGCGCGGCTGCTGGCCGGCGGCGATGGCGACGATCATCGTCTCCCCGACGGCGCGCGAGATGCCCAGGATGACCGCCGCGCCGATGCCCGAGAAGGCCGTGGGCAGCACGACGCGAAAGATGGTGCGCAGCTTGCCGGCGCCCAGCGCGTAGGCGTTCTCGCGCAGGCTGCCGGGGACCGCGTAGATGGCGTCCTCGGACAGCGACGCGATCACGGGCAGGATCATGATGCCCATGACGATGCCGGCCGAGAGCGCGTTGGAGCTGGCCAGCCCGGGGATGAACTTCTGCAGGATGGGAGTCACGAAGGTGAGCGCGAAGTAGCCGTAGACCACCGTGGGCACGCCGGCCAGCACCTCGAGCAGCGGCTTGAGGATCTTGCGCGTGCGCCCCTCGGCGAGCTCGGACAGGTAGACCGCGCCGAGCAGGCCGAGCGGCAGCGCCACCGCGATGGCGATGGCGCTGGTCAGCACGGTACCGGTGACCAGCGGCCAGATACCCCAGTGCTTGTTGGCGAAGAGCGGCGTCCACTCGGTGTCACCGAGGAACTGGCCCAGCGAGACGTGCTTGAAGAAGCCGACCGTCTCGTAGAGCAGCACGGCCACGATGCCGGCGGTGGTCACCACCGACACGGCCGCGCAGACACCGAGCACCCAGCCGATCAGCTTCTCGCCGACCGGCTTGGGTGCCTTCAGATCGACACGCAGGGTGTTAGCGCGGGCCATGACTTCCTTCGGCTACCTTCCTTCCAGATTCGGGCCGGTTACTTCGTCGCAGGCGCGGGCGCGGTCTTGGTCGGCGCGGCGGTCGGAGCAGGCGCGGCGGCCGGGGCAGGCGCGGCACCCGGAGCAGGCGCGGCACCCGGAGCAGGCGCGGCGCCCGGCGCGGCGGCCGAGCCCTCGCTCTGCAGCAGCTGCTCGATGGTCAGGCCGACCGTCGACACGCCCGGCTTGAACGCGGTGCCGGTGACGCGCTTGTCCGAGCGCGCCTTGACCAGGTCGTAGGCCGCGTCGGGCAGCGCGATGTAACCCACTTCCGAGCTCAGCTTCTTGGCGTTGCCCAGGTAGAAGTCGACGAACGCGGCCACTTCGGGGCGATCGAACGCCTTCTTGTTGACGTAGATGAACAGCGGGCGCGACAGCGGCGCATAGGTGCCGTTGGCGATGGTCTCGTGCGACGGCTCGACCGGGCCCTTGCCACCGTCGACGGGGATGACCTTCAGCTTGTCCTTGTTCTCGATGTAGTAGGCGAAGCCGAAGAAGCCCAGCGCGGTGGGGTCGCCGGCCACGCCAGTGACCAGCACGTTGTCGTCTTCCGAGGCGGTGTAGTCACCCCGGCTCGACTGCTTCTTACCCACGACCGCCTCGGTGAAGTAGTCGTACGTGCCCGAGTCGACGCCCGGGCCGAACAGGTGCAGATCCTTGGCCGGCCACTTGGGGTTGACGTCCTTCCACTTCATGACCTTGTTCTGCGCTTCGGGCGCCCACATGGTCTTCAGCTCGGCGACGGTGATCGAGGTCAGCCAGTCGTTGGCCTTGTTGACCACGATGGAGAGGCCGTCGTACGCGATGGGCAGCTCGATGTACTCGATGCCGGCCTTCTGGCAGGCCTCGGCCTCGGTGTCCTTGATGGGGCGCGACGCGTCGGCGATGTCGATCTCGCCCGCGCAGAACTTCTTGAAGCCGCCGCCGGTGCCCGAGTTGCCGACGGTGACGCGCACGGCGCCTTCCTTCTTCTTGAACTCCTCGGCGACCGCCTCGGAGACCAGGAACACGGTCGACGAGCCGTCGGCCTTGACGTCGCCGGAGAGCGTCTTGGGCTTCTCCGGGTTGGCGTTGGGATCCACCGTCTTGTCGGTGGGAGCGGCGGTGTTGTCGGCCTTCTTGCAGCCGAAGGGAGCCGCAGCCAGGAGCAGGGTGCAGCCGAGGAATCCAAGCGTCGTCTTAAGCGAACGGAACATGCAATCTCCTTTGCGATCGGACGCTTGGAAGGTTGCCGGCGATATGTGACGACTTGATGACACGTCCGCAACAACGCTGGAAAGATCCGGACGAATTCGCCCTCCGCTTCCCGCATGGGTCGAGACACTCCCGTTGTCCGACCAGCGAACTCAGCGGGATTGCTCGAGCCGCGCGGCGCGACCGGTGCGCCTGCTGCATCGTCACCCACGCATGCCGCGCCTGGGTCAGGGCGTCGCGGCGGCGGCGACCGCAGGAGCGGGCGCCTTGGGCAGACGCACCCAGAAGGTCGTGCCCTGGCCGAACTTGCTCTCCACACCCACCTCGCCACCCATGGCCTCGACCACGTGCTTCACGATCGAAAGACCCAGGCCCGTGCCACCCATGTCACGCGAGCGACCCGGATCGACCCGGTAGAAGCGCTCGAACAGGCGGGGCAGGTGACGCTCCTCGATGCCTGGCCCGGTGTCGTGGATGGCGATCTCGACCTTGCCGTTCACCTCGGCGCCGCGCGCGGTGATGCGTGCGCCCTCCGGGCAGTACTTGATGGCGTTGTCGATCAGGTTGGCCAGCACCTGCTCCAGGCCGCGGCGGTCGGCGAGCGCGCGCGGCAGGTCGTCGGGCAGGCGCACCACGATCTTGTGCTTGCGCTTCTCCGCCTTCTCGCGCAGCAGGCCCGCCGAGTGCTCGGCCACGTCGGCCAGGTCGAGCGGCTCGAGGTTCAGGCGCAGCTCGCGCGACTCGATGCGTGACAGGTCGAGCAGATCCTCGATGAGCTGCTGCAGGCGCTCGCCGTTGCGATCGATGATGTCGACGAACATCTTGGCCGCCTTGGGGTCGTCGAGCGCGCCCACGATGAGCGTCTCGGCGGCCGAGCGGATGGCCGACACCGGCGTGCGCAGCTCGTGCGAGACGTTGGCGACGAAGTCACGGCGCAACGACTCGAGGCGCCGGATCTGGGTCACGTCGAGGAAGACCAGCAGCAGCATGCGCGGCCGGTTGATGAGGTGCGAGACCTGCACCAGCAGCCGGCGCGGCTTGAGCCCGGCGATGTCGATCTCGCCCACGATGGGCTCGTCCTGGTCGCGCGCGCGCACGATCAGCTCCTGCAGCTCGGCGTGGCGGATGACCTCGAGCGGCGGCTTGCCGACCACCTCGGCGGGCAGGAGCAGGGTCCGTCGCAGCGACGGGTTGACCAGGGCGACGCGGCCGTCCTCGTCGAGCAGCAGCACGCCGTCCTGCATGCCTTCGAGGATGCCGCCCATGAGGTCGCGCTCGTGGCGCATGGTGGCGCTGCGCCGCGACAGGTCGGCGGCCAGCTGCGCGAAGGCCTTGCCCAGCTCGCCGATCTCGCCCCTTCCCGTGGGCACGCGCACGTCGGCGTCACCCGCGGCCAGCCGCTGCGCCACCCGGGTCAGGGCGCGCAGGCCGCGCTGCAGCGGCAGCGACGCGCCCAGGAAGATGAGCAGGGCCACACCGAAGCCGCCGATGACGGCGAGGGTGAGCGCCCCGCGCACGTAGGCCGGGTTGGCCAGCCCTTCGGCCGCGACCACGCCCACGATCAGAAGTCCGAGCGTGGCCAGCGCCAGCCGCGTGCGAATGCCCATGCGCGCGGCAATATAGTACAAGCCATCCGTGCGTACGCTTTTCCCTCGCTCCCTGATGCTGATCCCGCTGCTGGTGCTGGCCTCGTGCGCCGGCAAGCCCGGGCCGCTGCCCGTGCTCGGTCAGGTGCCCGCCTTCGTGCTCACCGACGAGGCGGGCGCGCGCTTCGACGCCGACGCGCGCCTGCGCGGGCACACCTGGATCGCCAATTTCATCTTCACCCGCTGCCCGGACATCTGCCCCGCCTTCACGGCCAAGATGGCCATGGTGCAGGAGCGCACCGCCGGGCTCGCGGCCAGCGCGCCGCACCTGGTGTCGTTCTCGGTCGATCCGACCCACGACACGCCGCCCGTGCTGGCCGCCTACGCGGCGCAGCACGGCGCGCGCTCCGAGCGCTGGAGCTTCCTGACCGGCGCCTTCGCCGAGGTGCGCACGGCGGTCGAGCAGTCTCTCAAGGTGCACATGGAGCAGAACGGCACGGCGGCGAGCGGCGTGCCCAACATCTCGCACGGCAGCCACTTCGTCCTGGTCGACGCGGCCATGCGCATCCGCGGCTATTACGACATGAACGACGCCGACGCGGTGGCGCGCGTGGTGCGCGATGCGGAGCGGCTGGCGCGCGAGAAGTAGCGCCGCCGCCCGAACCACGCGTCACGCCGACGCAAACGCCGACGCCGCTAGTCTCGCGGTGGCGACGGGACGTTCACCAGCGTCACGTCGCCCTGGTTGACCTTCGCGGTCACGCTGCGGCGCGCGCCCAGGCCGTCGACGAGCTCGATCTTGTAGGTCCCGGGCGCCAGCTGGATGTCACCCGTGGGCGTCCACTCGCCCGTGTCCTTGCCGTCGATGAACACGCGTCCGGGGTGCTCGCTGTCGACGACCAGCGAGCCCGCCTGCAGCAGCACCGGTTCGAGCGCCACGTGCAAGGACGGCTGCGCCAGCTCGGGCGCGACGAACACGGTCTTGGCGCGGAAGCCTTCCTTGCGCACCAGCACCTCGTGGAACTCGGCCTCGGTGACCTCGAGCGCGAGCGGCGTGCGGCCGCGCTCGCTGCCGTCGACGGTGACGTCGGCGCCGGAAGGCTGGCTGACGATCTTCATGGTGTAGCGCGGACGCTCCAGCTTGACCTCGAGGGTGCTTGCCTCGCCGCCCGCGAGATCGATGCTGCGGTCGACGTCGACCCAGCCGCGCTTGACGATGCGCACCCGGTGCTTGCCGCGCGCCAGCGTCTTGACCACGAGCGGGCTGGGCTTGCCCTCGCCGCCGTCGATCGAGACGGTGGCGCCGCTGGGATCGGTGGTGACCACCAGCGCGGCGGTGGCCGACGCCGGCGCGAGCGCGTGCATGTCGGCGCTGCCACCGCCGCCGCCCACGCCGCGCGCGACGAACACGCCACCGATGAGGCCCAGCACCAGCGCGACCGCGATGGCCAGCTTGTGCTCGAGGCCGCGCGAACGAACGCGCGGCTCGGCCTCGAATGCCTCGCTGGGATCCTCGAGGCTGGTGCGGGGGATGCGCAGCGCCGCGCGCGGGATGCCCGCCTGCTCGGCGGCCACGACCAGCGCCGTGTGCAGCTCGCGCGCGCTCTGGAAGCGGCGCGCGGGATCCTTGGCCAGACAGCGCGCGACCACCTTGGCGAGCGGCTCGGGCACGTGCGCGCTGGCGTGGGCGGGGGCGGCCAGCGACGCTGGCTCCTCGTGCATGTGCTTGTACAGCGTCGACATCTCCGGCCCGATGAAGGGCGGATGTCCGGTCAGCATGTCGTAGGCGGTGCAGCCGACCGCGTACAGATCGGCGCGGTGGTCGATGTCGCTGGCGGTCACCTGCTCGGGCGACATGTACTCGGGCGTGCCGATGATGACACCCGCGCGGGTCAGGCGCCCGGCGGCCTCGCGGTCGTGCACGACCTTGGCCAGGCCGAAGTCGAGGATCTTGGCGATCTCGAAGCCGTCCTTGCGGGTCAGGATGACGATGTTGGCGGGCTTGAGATCGCGGTGCACCACGCCGGCCGCGTGCACCGTGGCGAGCGCGCTGGCGATCTGCAACAAGAGCCGCACCACACGCGTGGCGTCGAGCGGACCCTCGTCGCGGATGATCTGCGCCAGCGACGGTCCATCGACGAACTCCATGGCGATGAACGGGTCGCCGGTCTCGGTCTCGCCGATGTCGTAGATGTCGACGATGTGCTCGTTGCGCACGCTGGCGAGCAGGCGGGCTTCCTGGGTGAAGCGCGCGATCATGTCGAACTTCGCGGTCATCTCGCGGTTGATGATCTTGAGCGCGACGCGCCGGCCCACCGAGACCTGCTCGGCCAGGAAGATGCGCCCCATGCTGCCCTGGCCGATCTCCGACAGCACGCGGTAGCGGCCGGCGACCAGCTCGCCCGGGCCGTGCTGGGTGGCGGTGTAGTGCTCGAGGCGCTCGTTGAAGCCGCCGCCGCTTTCCGGGCGCAGGCTGGTGGTATCGACGCCGGTGTAGTCGATGGCCGGCATGTCGCGCGAGGTGCGCACGCGCGTGGCGTGCTCGGTGTCTTCCACCTCCGATTCGCTGCCCGCGCGCTTGCTGCGCCCGGAGATCTCGTCGCCGGTGGCGATGGCGGTGGCCTCTTCGGGTCCGGCCGCACTGCCTGCTGCTGGACTGCCCGGAGGTCGACTGCCCGGACGCGGGCGTGACGTCTTATCTCGCGGTGCCAAGCAGCATTCCTGGTTTTTCAATTGTAATCGAGTGCTTTGGTGGCCGACAAGCTAAGGCTAAAATGCCAAGGGTGAAATCCATGGTGATGCGTCCGGGGCCATGGGCGTCGCCTCGGGCATTTGGAGTGGTTGGCCTGTCGCTGGTCGCCTTGCTCGCCGCCACCCGGCCGGCCCGGGCCGAGACGGTGCTGCGCATCGGCACGGTCGCTCCCGAGGGCAGCCGCTACATGAAGGACATGCGCTCGATCGGCAACGAGATCGAGCGGCTCACCGACGGACAGGTGCGGATAAAGTGGCTCTCGTCGGCGCGTCTGGGCGACGAGAAGGTCCAGGGCGCCACGCTCATGGACGCGCACGGGCAGCTCGACGGCGCCGGCCTGACCGGCGTGGGTCTGGCCTTGCTGGTGCCCGAGATGCGCGTGTGGGTCTTCCCGGGCATGTTCCAGGACTATGCCGAGGTCGATTTCATCGAGAAGAAGTACCGCGAGGAGTACGCCGGCTACTTCGCCAAGCGAGGGCTCATGCTCATCGCGTGGGGGGATGTCGGATTCACCTACCTGAACGGCACACGCACCAAGGTGGAGACCTTCGCCGATCTCAAGAAGCGCCACGTCTGGCTGTGGACCGACGACGAGTCGGCGGGCGCGGCGGTCAAGGTGCTGGGCATCATCTCCGACGTGACCTCGCTGTCCGGGCTGGTCGACTGGCTGGCGCGGGACAAGATCGACCTGTGGCCGTTCCCGCCCCTGGCGGTGGTCGGCTTCGGGCTGCAGAAGTACTCGCGCTTCATGAGCGACATGCCGTTCACCTTCCTGTCGGGCGCGCTGATCATCCGCAAGGACGTCTTCGACGCGCTGCCCGACGAGGCGCGGCGCGCCATCCTGGCCGTCGGGCGCAAGTGGGAGGGCCGGATCACCAAGGAGTGGCGGG
>Ga0209515_10004259_pt1 | contig 19500 bp, 22 predicted proteins | sample Subgroupgradi54m_FD_187454 | JGI IMG/M metagenome (GOLD analysis project Ga0209515, IMG submission 187454) | Subsurface groundwater microbial communities from S. Glens Falls, New York, USA - GMW60B uncontaminated upgradient, 5.4 m (SPAdes)... ...
GTCCTGCCATGATTTTATAAAACCCTTGGTACCTCGAAATCTATTGAATATTCTCATCTCTAGGATTGGTTAGAGAGTGCAATATGTATGTGGCCTTATGCAGTTAGAAAAGCCGGCTGACGTCTCTTACGGTAATGGCCACAATCAAGGCGATGAGAAGTGAAAACCCGATACCGTTCGCGACTGCTTCAAATTTAGGAGTCAATTTGGCGCCTTTTATTTTTTCTAAAACAACAAATAACAAACGACCGCCATCTAATGCTGGGAATGGTAAAACATTTAGAGCGGCTAAATTTAAAGAGATGAGCCCTAACAGTTGCATAAACAAAATTATCCCGCTCTTAGCTGTTTGGGCGGCGATGCCAAAAACACCGATAGGCCCCACGAAGCCCTCTAATAATCGCCCTTCGGTAAATAGCGCTTTTATTATGGAAGCAAGCCCCACAAAAACAGCGGCTATGATATTTAGCGAGGTTTTCAAGCCCAAAATCAAACTTTCGCCCAATGAATGAGGGCTAACCCCGGCATCAGCTATCACCACACCTAACGCGCCCTCTTTTTCATTCGGCTCGCGGAGAGTGGCCGATAAATTCAAATTTTCGTTCAATCTTTCAACTTTAAATTCAACCGTCGCTCCGGCTTCGCTCTTTACGAAGCTTAAAAATTCTTCGGAGCTCTTAAATTCTTCGAGTCGGTCTCCTGCTTTAAAACCGGCAACTTCAGCCGGAGAGTCTGGCAAAACCCTTTCAATAAAAACTCCTTGCGCTCCGGTGCCAAAAAACAAAACCGATGAAATTATAAGCCAACCGATCACAAAATTAGCTATGACGCCCGAAGAAATCACAATAGACCTCTTCCAAGCGGGAGCGTTCGCAAAACTCCTGGGGTCTACATCTTCGCTCCCAATTTCTCCATGAATTTTTACAAAGCCGCCGAGCGGAAAAAGATTCAAGCTATAAATAGTTTCACCGATCTTTTTGCCAAAAATTTTAGGAGGGAATCCTACGCCAAATTCATCAACCCGCATGCCAAAAAATTTAGCCGCCAAAAAATGACCTAATTCGTGAAGAATGATTAGAGTGGCGATACCGATGATTGTATAGAGAATGGGCATTAGGGTTTAGGGTTTAGGGTTTAGGGTTTAGGGTTTCTATACCCCACACCCTGAACCCTGTACCCTATCTATATCTATTCAGTTATTTCTTTCATTTTCTTCCCCAATTGCATCTCTACTTCGGCATTGGCTTTGTCAATTATTTCCTGAACTTTCTTTCTGGACTTAAATTTCACGTCTTCGGTAATCTGCTTTTCTTTTTCCATTTGCTCAATTTTTTTGTTGGCGTCGTCCCTCAAAGCGCGAATTTTGATGCGATAAGTTTCGGAAATGCTCTTAGATAATTTAATAAGCTCGGCCCGACGCTCATCGCTTAAAGCCGGAAGAGTTACGCGAATAATAGTACCGGTAACAGCGACTGAAAGGCCCATGGCAGAGCCCTCTATGGCCTTAGCCACGGCCTGAAGCGCTCCTTGATCCCAAACAGAAACCTGCATTTCTCGGGGCGGGACAACGTGAATAGTGCCCAGTTGCTTTATGGGCATCATTTGGTCAAAGTATTCAACCTGAATATCTTCAATCATTTTAGGCGATGGCCGGTTAGATCGAATGCCTAGAAGCTCATTTTTAAACGCCTCTGTGACCGTCTTAAGTTTTGATTCTAAGTCTTTGGTGTCCATATAGTATGATTATAGCTAAAATTTGCACTACTTTCAACAAACTTAAGGAGCTTCAGAACTTGTCTTCTAAAGATTTCATTGCTATATTATGGTAAGTATTTGATATCGGGTGTTGGGTGCCGGATGCCTCCGATTGAGAGAATAGTTACCCGAGGGTTTGCTCACTTTGCTCTTGGGTTCTGGATAACCTTTATAGTATGCGGCGCGCTATGGCTCGTATTTCTGCATCGAGGTATTTTACAAATAAAGCATTCCAGAGGATTCTCGTGGGCTCTTAAGGAATATCTTTCCCCCGTGGTGTATATCGCCTTTTGGGGCGGGCTTGCCAATACTTTGGTCGATCTTGATCACATATCTATATTCTTTGGGTCTACCAACGGCAGATTACTGCATTCTCCACTGCTCATTATCGCCTTGGCGGGGAGCGCTATAATAGGCATCAAGCTCGGTATAATTTACGGACGCGGTTATACCATTCTCCCGGGAGAAGTCTTAAATAATTTAATATTCTTTGGAGTGTCCATATCAGTCGCGTCACATGTCATCGAAGACTATTGGCTGAATTGGTTCTAGGATAGCAATCAAGTAATTAAGCAATCAGGCGACAAAGTGAATGATACACAAATACCAAAAACCGGCAGGAGCCGGTTTTATTCATCTCTTATTATTGATTACCCAACACAAACCTAATATCTGGGAAGCTCATCTTCCAACGTATTGGAAGATGAGCTTCCCAGATAATGGAAATAAAAAAAACCGCGCGATGCGCGATATTTTTTATGCGACTATTTTAGAACCACCTCCGATGGGCGGTAGTACACGGCTTGAAAATCGTTTTCTGTTACTTGATGTTTTGGCAAGTTACGCCGACGATTCATTTCTTCTTCTTTCGTTCGTGGACGACTTGGGTCAGGCACTCTTTCAATGCGTGTCGAATTTTCAGAAATTCGAGTAACTATTTTTCTGGTTGGCGGGAAAAAATCTTCCTCCCATGGCGATCCAAAAAATAATGGCTCTACCGCGTAGTCTTTACCGATTAACGCGGCCTTCTCCTCATCCGTTAAAAGCGTCGGCTTCATGCCGCTGTCTGCCAATCTATTACCTTCAGCATCCCAGTAGGGGGCGTGCTTGCGACAGGGGTTGGTTATAGAATTTTCTGGTCCCATCCCCAATCGCCATCTTTTCAGCAAAATACCTTCGCTGACAAAAAAATCAAGCACTCTTTGCCGAGCTTCTATCTCTCTAACGTCCGTGGTAATCCTTCTAAAAAACCAGAATTTTACCGGATCAAACCAATAGCCATCTTCTTGACCGTCGGGTCCAATTAAGTTTGCGGCTCGCGCGCCGATTTCATCAAATGCCTCCCTCAATTCCCTGCTTTTAAAATCCTGCGGGCGCTTTATGGTTTTAGTTTTAAACTTGAATTTCGATTCAAGATAAAACCAGTGAAACCCGAGGCCTCTAGCGAGCTTGAACAACGCATAATCGGCGAAATGCGCCACATAAATGCCGGCCCACCAAAGAACTAAAAAAGGCGGGAAACACAAAATTGATAAACGAGGCACCGTTACACCATCTACGTCCGTAACTCCGCCGGTTAATTTAAAAAAGATTCTTGTGAAGATCTGTCCCTTCATTCGCCCTCCTCCGCTCCGTCTCTTAGCTTTACATATTATACTGGACTATTAATTAAAGTGCAAGTGTCATCAGAAACCGGCAGGAGCCGGTTTTATTCATCTCTTAACCCATATTCACTATTCATTATTCACTACTCATCCCCTTCAACTCTTCGACCTTATCAAGTTTCTCCCAAGGCAAATCTAGATCAGCGCGGCCGAAGTGGCCATAGGCGGCGGTGGGAGCGTAAATCGGCCTCCTTAGATCAAGATTTTTAATAATCATGCCTGGCCGGAGATCAAAAACCTTGCTGACAATTTCGGATAGCTTCTCATCGCCTAATGCGCTCGTTCCAAAACTATTTACATTGATAGCCAATGGTTCCGGGACGCCGATCGCATAAGCAACTTTAACCTCGGCCATTTTAGCCAAACCGGAGGCGACTAAATTTTTAGCGACATACCGCGCGGCATAAGCGCCGGAACGATCAACTTTGGTTGGATCTTTGCCGGAGAAAGCTCCGCCGCCGTGAGGAGCAACCCCGCCGTAGGTATCAACAATAATTTTTCTGCCGGTCAGCCCCGTATCTCCTTGGGGCCCGCCAATTACAAACCGGCCGGTGGGGTTTACTAAAAATCTGGTATTTTTATCAACCAACTTTTTAGGCAAAACCGGAAGCATGACCTTTTTAATAACGTCCTCTCGAATTTTTTTGAGAGAGACTTTTGGGTCGTGCTGGGTGGAGATCAAAACAGTGTGGATTCTTGCGGGTTTACCATCAATATACTCAACCGTAACCTGCGATTTGCCATCCGGCCTTAAATAATCAATAGTCCCCTTTTTTCTTAAGTCAGCCAAACGCTTAACCAATTTATGCGCCAATACAATAGGAAGAGGCATAAACTCCTTTGTCTCATCTGTCGCGTAACCATACATGATACCTTGATCGCCGGCTCCAACTTTCTCGGGCTCGACTTTCCCATGTTCGCCTACGCCCATAGCGATATCGGGCGATTGCTCTTGAAGCGACACTTGCAACCCGCAAGTTTCACCATCTAAGCCATAGGCCGCGTCAGTATAACCAATTTTTTTAACCAAACCCCTCACAATTTTAGGAACGTCCAAGTGAGCGCTGGTTGTAACCTCGCCGGCTACAATCACTAAACCCCTTGTTAAAAGACTTTCAACCGCAACGCGACCATATGGGTCTTGCCGTAAAACTTCGTCCAATATTGAATCTGAAATTTGATCGGCGATCTTATCAGGATGACCTTCAGTAACCGATTCAGAAGTAATAATTTGCCTACCTTTTGGATTAAACATAAATATAGAAGTGGTTAAATTTTTTTATATAAATAAAACACGGACATGGGCGCGTAGGTAACATTAGACCCATGGCTCCCAAAAATTCTGCGGGTTTATTATTTTAAAAAATACCCCGCGAGCCGCGGGGTTTGTTGCATTAAACTTTATCGTCTTCTCTATCTTTTTCTGATTTGTCTTTTTTATCTTTTCTCTTTTTAGATTTATTCGATCTGTCATCCTTATCCAAACGCACTTGATCAGGATGAGAATCAATGATAATCAAATCGTCGCCCCAAGCTTCTTCGCCCAAAAAATCAGAGGTGGGAGTTGTTGGTTGCAAATCAGACTTAGTCGCAAACCCGACATTGCTTCTAGATGACCAGCTGTAATAGGGCGAGGCCCATTCTTGCTTTTTGACTTTCTCATCCCAGTCTTTGTTGGGTTCGTAATTCTCGGGTAAAATCCGTTCTTTATTAACAAACTTAAATTTATTAGACCCGTTTTGGAATTCAGAAACAAAGCCCCATTTTTTGATGAACTGATTTTTCTTATCCGGACTTGTGAAAGGGTCTTTAGTGGCTTTGCCGGCGCTCTCAATGCCTCCTAAATAATCGACGGGGTTCAATTTGAATCTTGCGCCGTTTATCGCGGCTTGGGCGCTAATGCTTATCTCTAAAGCGTCTTTCGAGTAAGAGAAGTCGCCAAAGGTAAAATGTACGCCATCAAAAGATTCTTCATCTTTTTTATCAACACATGAATGAAAAGCGCTCATGGAACAATGGGAATGAAACGTGCCTACAAGGCAGTAACCCAGAGCTCTCGACTCTTTAAACTCATCGCTTATATTGTAATCTATACTCCCTGAACCAACGGTCTGTTTAGGGATGGTAATGCTGTATGTTTTATCGCTTCCATTATACCAAAGAAGCGCCGCGACCTCGGTATGCTGTTTTCTAAAAACCCAAGCAAAAAACCTTACGACGCTTTGAACTATTTCTTCGGGGATAGTCGGAAGCTTAAGCTCGAGTTGCGGCTCTTTGGGCTCTAGCGCGCTGATTTTATCCACCGGGACAACAGCGTTCCAGTAAGGCATTTTTTTATGAAGCAATAGACCGCCAGCGGCCAACTCATAAAAAAAATCGTCTTCCGGTTTCGGAGTCTCGCCATCATCCACCCAGATTTTCACCTCGCCCCTCCCCACCAACTGCCGCTCCTTCCGTAGTGGTTAAACACTTTACAATAATCTCCCTTGAAAGCTCATCACAATTTTCTTTCAACTTTTTAGCAAAAGCCGTTTGACAATCCTTCAAAGCTTCATTGCCAAACTCAAGCACTTCCTTCTGGGTCGGATAATCCATTTTGAAGTTATCGGCCGCGAAGTAGATCGCCTCTCTCAAGTTTTCTATAAACTTAAGAACGATCTCCGCCTGATAGTTTTTATTTAAGTTAGAATCTTCTTTATTGATTCCCGCGTACCGGTCCGTAAAATAAGAAAGCAATTCCTCTCCAAATTGTCCGGCGCTTTTATCAACCTCTTTCCACGGAAGATTAATAATTTTCTCGGGCGCCTCCCCGGTTAACTCCTCCCACTTATCCAAAGAGGAGATTTCAGGGATCCTCCCTTGAGCCTCCCGCCACATAACAGACTCGGCCCAATAAGCGGGATTGTTGTACGGGTGACCGCTAATGAACGCTCGGCCCCAAAAACACTCTTCAATAACATAGCGACACCAATCGCCTTCTAGTCTCACGCACCCATCAACAGCTGTTCCTAAACAGCATCTATGCGGCGAATAGTCGTAAACATTGGGAACGGCGGCGCAATAAAGCTTGGAACTACCCGAGACAAAAGATTCTTTAGCGTAAAAAGGCGAGAGGTGCTGATGATAACCGTCCCAGGTCGCAATATAAAATCTCATCCAAGGGAAGGCTAGTCTACGAAAAGCGCCATCGAACCTTACGGTTCTAACTGATGGAGGTTGCTCTACAAGATAAACGCGGACTGTGCGCGATCCCTTGTCATGTCTCCATTCCATTCTTGTCCCCGCGGGGATTATACCAGAACAGTAAACGCGCGCATCCGTTTGAGGTTCAACCTTAGAAAATGCCTTGCCAATTTCCTTAAATCTTGACTCGAGGAGCGCCTTAAAGGCCTCAGATCCTTTGGCCGCCAAAGACTCAATGAATCTCTTACGAAAAATCGCGTCGCCGCCGGATAAACATTTCTTAATCATTGAGTCCAGTCGATTTGAAGTCTCGCTTAGTTCTTTGCGAAACTCTTTTTCGATATAGGATTCAAAAACAGCTTTAGCGGAGCTCACAATCTCTTCGCGTATCGCCTCGTTAATTGTCCCGCCAATTCGCTTAGTAAAAAGCATGCCTCTTATAAACGAGTCGACCGGCTGATTTTTGAGCTCCTCGAGCATCCATAAACGCCCTTTCGTATCAAGAACTTTCTGATTGATAAGCTCGGGGTGAATAATGATGCCGCGGACGTTCGTTTCGTCTTCAGCCATACCCATGGGCCTCCTATTTACTTCTCAAAGACCAACAATAGCATAGCAATTAATTTAATAAAAGGCAAGAAACATAAAATATCAAAGCATAAATATCAAAAATCAAAAATAAACCAAGTTTGTCAAAATAAAAACCGCCGCGATTGCGGCGATAAATTTATTTCATCCCTTTTGTCCGGCGGGCTTCACAAACTCAATCTCATCGCCGGGCATAATCTTGTAACTCCCGGGGTCACCAATCTTCCTGCCGTTTACCAAAACGATCTGATGATCATCGGTGATATTCAAAATCTCGGTAAGCTTCGCCCGAATTTCAGGAATCGTGCGGTCAGCAACATCATCCAATGTCATATTTTCGCCGCCGCAAATTACCTTGTTCGTACCACCACCAAACTGCAGCTTCCCTTCCATTACTTCCTCCTTTAGCCGGTTGACTGCGCGTCTCAATAATAAACGACGCGCCGATAACAAACTCTTGTTACTTTAACAAATACGAAGCAATTAGTCAACAATCCTTTTCGCCGGCCTTACATTACCGGTTTTTATATTGGCATACACTTCGGTATATGGAATATCCATTGAGAGAAGCCACAGAGTGAACGCTTCTATCATTAATGATGCGACCTTCAGATTAACAGCTAAGAGCTGGACACCGCCGGCGACAACCGCTTCTCCACAATTTATCGCCGCGGGATTTTTATCTTTAGGATTTTCAATTTCCGGGTGAAGGTGCGTTAGAGGCGGAGTAAAGTCTTTCCCGTCTCTTCGCTCATAAATCTGGATATTTCCATCGAACTCTTCATTACCTCCGGAGATGAGCAAGGCGTTATCAAGGGTTCCGATATGATCAGAAACCAATCTTCTGGTGGCATGATTATCGACCGCCAGAAAAACCACATCTCCTTCTCTTATAAAGAGAATGTTATTACTGTCTATATACTGCGGTCTTGCCTCAATCTCTAACTCAGGGAAGGATTCTTTAAGCCATTCCTTGGTAGCCTCTGCTTTATTGGCAAAAGCGGTATAACGCTGTCTTTCTCTATTTTTCGCTTCATACTTATCACCGTCAACCAAAAGCGCCTTTCTTGAAACCTTGTTGCTCTTCGAAAATAGGATGGTACGACAAAGAGCGTCAACTAAGTTAGACCCGATTCCTCCCAAACCCACAACTATCACTCTCATGATTTGTCTTTCTCCTCATTTTTTTTCCTCTTACGAGGGATAGCCGCGCCTACGATCACAAACAAGCCAACCGCCACTTCCTTCAAAACGTCAAAGCACCAACGAAAAACACCAACCCGAGAAAGCTCCGCACCTTCATCATCAAGCCTCACGATACCATCCCTGGTTAAGGCTCCGGTTTCGACATCTTCCCTATCGCGCGAAGTAACATCGCTAGGCGACCCGTCGCCGGCAGTAGAAACTCGGCCATCATATTTCTTGCCACCGAAATCAAATAGCGCTTTGATCTTAACCCTTTTGACCCACTCCTCCTGGGGCTTATAGTCATCCGGTAGGATCAACTCACCGTCCTTTAGCCTATAAGAATCTGAACGGCGAATATAGAGCCAGTTGTTATAAGGATTCTTATTTGAGTAAAGAGCTTCCTTTGGCCCATCTTCTCCGGGGACGTCATCGTCCACCGACTTCTCTATGCCATCCAACCAATCGACGGGGTCGAGCTTAAAGCGAGTACCGTTCATAGCGGCCTCTATACTAATAGCAAGATCAGTTGCCTGGCCATAGTAAGAAAAGCGTCCAAAGGTAACATGGATACCATTAAACGACATCTCATCACCCTCGTCAACGCCGGAATGAAACGCCTCCATGGCACAGTGCGAGTGAAAGGACGCGACCAGCGATTCTCCGGGCAACTTCTCTTGCCAGGGGTTCACATAGTTAATGCTTCCCGGTGAAACCGACTGGTACGGAATAGAGACACGATAAGTTTTGGTGTTCTCGTTGTACCAAATAAGAGCCCCTACTTCGGTCTTGTGCTCCTTAAAAATCCAAGCAAAAAATCTTAGAATGTCCTTAACAATCTCGACGGGGAATCTAGGCAAAAGCAACTTTAGCGAGACATCGCCCTTATTTAGTATGCTGATCTGCTGAACAGGGACCACCGCTTCCCAAAAAGGCATCTTCTTATGAAGAAAATTCCCGTTAGCCGCGATTTCATAAAAGACCGGACCTTTCGGCTTAGGCGTTTTACCGTCATTGAACCAAACTTGGCTACTCATCGTCTTCCCTCCACTTTTTCACCCTCTCGTTATTAAGGCATTCATTAGCGGCGCGAGAAGCTACGCCTGGGCTACGCGCTATCAAACTCTCTTCGAGTGATTGCGCCGTAGATTCAAACTGCTTTGAAGCAAAATCAGCGGCCATGCTTTTTACATTAGGCGGGACAACGAAGTGAGCGCCCAAGAAATGAAGTTCATCTCTTAACTTTTCGCCGAATCTGGCGATAAGGTCTCTCTGCTTTTCGGAAAAATCATAATCTTTTTCTTTTTTGGGAACCGAGTTGCTTTTAGCGTGAGCTTCGAGCAGAGCTTGAGAATGCTCGCCAATAGTTTTTCCCAACTTTAGCCAAGGCAACTCAATCATTTTCTCCGGGCTGGTTCTTGATGTATTCTCCCATGCGTCCAAACTTGCCACTTCAGGTATGCGCGACCTGGCATCCTCGTATAGCCTCATGCTGTTAGCGCCATGGTATATAAACTCCCGGCCCCAAAAAAGATCGTTTATAGTTTTGGTCCAGTGAGAGTCGCTCATCTTTATAACCGGCAGATCTGATCCAAGGCACACCCGATAAGGCCACTCGTTAAAAACATTGGGCAAGTTGGGCATACAAAGCTCAACTGTGTAACTATCCAACTCTCTAGCAGTATAGAACGCCGACAAATCCAATAGATGACCGTTTCGGAACACGACCATGAGTATCATCCACGGGAAAGCCAACCGACGATACTCGCCTAGAATGTGTACATTTCTCGTTTCGGGAGGCATTTCAATGCAGAAAAGATCAAAAGTGGCATTCTCTGTTACAAGTTGCCAGCTAAGACGGACGCCGGGCGGAATAATGCCCGAAGAGATAAGAGCCGTCTTCTTCTTAGTCGCGTGTTGGTAGATCTCGCCGATTTTCTCAAATTGATCGGTTAAAATATTTCTCCAGACTTTTTCACCCTGAAAACCCAGTTTCTCCACAAAGTCTTTCCGAAACTGCTTCTCCCCTTCAACGATACATCTATCCAAAAAGGGTTGGGCTAATGACACTGTGGCATCTAGCGCCTTTCTCACGTCCTGCTCCAGCCATTGCTGTACCGCGGCTCTAGCCGCGTCTTGGAAGGCCTTGTTTAGATTGGCGCCGATGTCTACCGCGAGCTCGCTCCCTTCTAATTTCTTCCTCGTGAAAAGGCCCCACGCTTTATAACTTTTCGGCGCAATAATGAAACACTTCCCTTCAACATCAAAAAGAACCTTGCCCAACATATCGACGGGCAAAGAGGATTTGTGACTGACGAATTCCTTATTGTTGTCACCCATTCGCTCCCCCTCGACACAGTATTAACTTGTCAAGTTAACCCTTGTACTAAGGGTTAAACTATTCAATATAATAGCATGCTTGCTTCTTATTTGTCAAATATTACTTTTCGCGCTCAAAGAATAAAAAAAACCGCCGCGATTGCGGCGATAAATTTATTTTATCCCTTTTGTCCGGCGGGCTTGATGAATTCTACTTCCTCGCCACCGCGAAGAGTGTGCTCATTCTCATCCACTTGGTGGCCATTAATCGTTACGACGCTGTGAGCCGCGGTGATATTCAAAACCTCCGCGAACTTCCGGCGAAGCTGTGCAAGCTTCAAGCCGCCTACGTTGTCAAGAGGCAATGAGTTGCCCCCACACGAAACTTTGGTAACAGTGCTCTTAGTATTATCACCACCACCGCCACCCACCGCTTGTTGCTGTTGCATCCCCCAACCTCCCATTGGACCACGAAACCTTGCTCGCACACTATTCGAGCTTTATTATATTAGCAAAACAAAAAATAAGTGTCAAATCTTACACTACCACTCTTTTTATCGCTCGCATATTGCCGGTTTTAATATCGGCGCATACTTCGGTATAAGGCAATTCGCCTTTTTCAAGATAAAGAGTGTAAGCGTTGAGCATTAAAGAGGCGATGGTGAAGTTGACTGCCAAAACCTGCGTGGCTCCTTGCGTTACAATCAACTCGCCACAATTCAGCGTAGCGGGATTTTTGTCGGTAGGTTTGTCAATTTCCGGATGCAGGTAGGTGATAGGCGGAGTAAAATCTCCCCCACCTCTTCTTTCATGAATCTGAACATTACCATCGTATTCTTCATTACCACCTGATATCAACAGACCATTTCTTAATGTTGCCATGTGATCAGATAGGACTTTTCGCGTGGCATGGTTGTCAACACACATAAATACCACATCTCCCTCTTTAACAAAAAGATAGATATTTTTGTGGTCTACATAATGCGGCTTAGCATCAACCTCTAGGTCAGGGAAAGATTCGGTAATCCAGTCTTTAGTGGCCTCGGCTTTATTTAGATAAACTTTGCCGCGCTGACGCTCCATGTTCTTGGGTTCATACTTGTCGCCGTCTACAAGAATAATTCGCTCCGCTTTGCGGTTGCTTTTGGAAAACGTAAGAGTTCTAGCCAGGGGGTCAACTATATTTGATCCAATGCCGCCCAAACCAATAACTACTGCTCGCCCGACCATGCCCCACCTCTTTCCTTCCTATTCGGCTTTGAATGGGAAATGGAAAAATCCGTCTCTACCTCGGCCCTTATTCTTAGGAATGACCTTGACCGTAACTTGCTTCACCCACGGAAGAGGCGGCGCATATTCATCCGGAAGCACCGGCTCTTCATTTTGAAATCCATATCCGCCGCTAAGGTTTTTTTCTCTTCGCTCGGTGGAAAGACCCCGATAGGTAACGTCCTCGCTCTCGATTTCCTCCTTGTCTATCTCTTTGATGCCCCCCAACCAATCGACAATATTCAAACCAAATCTTGTGCCGTTAATTGCCACCTCGGCGCTTATATCAAATCCTTTATAGCCGGGTTTCTTTCTGAATTTGCCAAAGGTTACGTGAATGCCGTCAATTGATTCTTCGTCGTGCGTATCGGTTCCCGAGTGATATGCTGACATATCACAATGAGAGTGAAGAGTGCCAATCAAAACTTCGCCGGGAAGACGACTCTCATGAGCGTCCTTATATTCAATACTGCCATAGCCTACCAATTGCTTAGGGACACTCACGCGATAAGTTTTGGTTTCTTCATTTAGCCAAAGCATGGCCCCTACTTCTGTCCGGTGCTTTTTGTAAATCCAAGCAAAGAATCTCACCATATCGGTTACAACACGCGACGGAATGGGCGGAAGAAAAACTTTAGCAGAAGGATTAGTCTCGTTTAGGAAGCCGATGCCTTTAACAGGCACCACCGCGTGCCAGTGTTTCATCTTCTTATGAAGAAGAATGCCGTCCCCGCAGATTTCATAAAAAATGTCATCATCCGGCTTCGGAGTCGCGCCATCATTCACCCAAATCTTGTACATCAACTCACCCCTCCACCAGTCTTCTCACCCAGTTCGGCCAAAACATTTTTAACTATATCCCCGGCTCTGATTTCGAAAGAATCAGACAACTCTTGACCAGCTTTGCTCATACTGTCTTTGGCAAATCTTTCGGCAGACGCTTTGATAGACGGCTGAACCAAGAAGGCCGACCCTAAAAAGTGAAGCCCTTCTTGCAATTGGTCCCGAAAGTTAATGAACAGAGATTCGACTTTGTCTTGCAAAATCTTTTCCTTGGCTGAATCGCCAATACTCTCTTTGCCGCATCCTAAATCTATAAGCAATTTTTTAGCGTATGCGCCAACGCTATAACCGGTCTCACGCCACGGTAGTTGTATGATCTTTTCAGGAGAACTTCTAGAAAGCTCCTCCCACTTCTCCACGCTGGAAACTTCGGGAATGCGGCCTATAGCTTCTAGCCAACACTCGCAAAACTGACCCGGCATATTATACACGAAAGACGAATCCCAAAACATCTGCCTTACCAGCTTGTGCCAGTCAGGATTATCAAGTTCAGGAGTTTGCGTATAACCTCCAATACACCAGTCAAATGGCCATGCAGAGCTTACATGCGGCAAATTAGGAAGATACAGAATAGACGCCTCGCTTTTCACCTCTTCTTTGCTATAGAAAGCGAAAAAGCGAATAAATTTACCGTCTGAAAATAGCGGCATAAAAATCACGTAGGGGAAAGCTAATCTTCTGTATTTTTTGAAAATATTAATGTTTCGCACGCACGGCGGGCACTCAATGCAGTAAAGAGTATGTATCGAACGGCCATTAGTTCCTGACCATTTTAACCTACCGCCCGGAGGCATGATGCCGGAGCTTACAATGCCTTCATTAACCAAATCATTTTTAAGCGGATTGTTGCCATGAATGCTTTTCACGATCGCCTTAGCCTGTTGTTTCAAGATGTTTCGCCACATGGCGGCACCCTGCGCCCCCAACTTTTCAACAAAGTCCTTTCTAAACTGTCGCTCGCCATCTAAAATACATTGCGCGAGGAGAGCTTCGCCTTCCAGCGCGCTGTAGGTAATATAAGGCACTGCCTCCTTTTTTAGCCAACTGACTATTACTTCTTGCGCGACCTTTTTAACCAAAGCATCTAGGCTTTCAACTCCTCCTTCAATGCGCGAACCTTTAAAATTAACAAATTTGCCTAACCAGCCTTTATTATCCTCGGCATTTATTGCGTAGCAATTGCCGTTCGCATCGTAAAGCTTTTTGCCGACCATGTCCTTCGGAACTGAAGCCCTAACAAGATTTTCGCCTTCGGCCACACCCAACTCCTGTTTGTCAAAGACCAACAATAATATAGCAATTAACTTAATAAAAGGCAAGGAAACGTCTAAAAATAAAAATGTAAAAATCAAAATGAAAAATGACAAATAAAAATTAAAAAATGAGGAATTGTCATTGCGAGCCTCTCCGCAAATAAAAAAACCGCTGCACTCGCAGCGATAAATTTATTTTTAGCCCTTAGTCCCGGCCTCACGATGGAATTCTACCTTGTCGCCGGTTTTCAGCCGGCGATTAGAGTTCGCGCGCTCGCCGTTCACAAGGGTAGTTGTATGATTTTCGGTAATGTTCATCTTGGTCGTCAACCCCTTACGCAGAGCAGAAACAGTGCGACCGACAGCGCCCGAAACAGTGGACTTCCTAGCTCCGCAAGTCACATCCACAGAACCTTTAGCTTTCTTAGGAGTAGCAGAAACCTTATCGACCGTAGCAGTAGAACCGGTTGTCCCCTTCACCTTGGTACCCCGTGGTTGCGCCTGCAGCATGAGACCCTCCTCCTTGTTGCTGCCTGTTTCATATACTAGCAAATAGCAGTCCGGCTGTCAAGCCCCCCGCCCCTACCTCATCACAGACACCATCGACCCCTCTTCTAAGTCATAGAAGGCTTCGGAGTATGGAGTCTTGCCGTCACGAAGGTAGAGAGTGAAAGCGCCAAGCATCATGCCGGCAATCATAACATTCACAGCCAAGATTTGCGCGTCACCATCTACCTCTAAAATCTCTCCACAGTTACGATCGGCCGGGTTTTTATCTTTAGGATTTTCAATTTCCGGATGAAGATAAGTAATCAAAGGCGTGAGATAAACCCCTCCTTGCTTGTGGCAAATTTGGATATTACCATCGATCTTTTCGTTGCCGCCTGAAATCAAGAGTCCGTTTTTGAGCTTCTTGAAATGATCGGATAAAAGCTTTCTGGTTGCGTGGTTATCAACGCAAGAGAATACCACATCTCCATTCTTTATAAACTTACTGATATTTTTACTGCTAATAAATTCGGGCTCGGCAGAAATGTCTAGCGGTGGGAAGGTGATTTTCATCAAGCCACGAGCTACCTCGGCTTTATTGCCGAGAGAGCCTACTCTTTGGCGATTGCGATTCTTGGGCTGATACTTGTCTCCATCAACTAAGAGAACGGAGCGTGGGCAAAGCTCACTTTTCGAAAAAAGAATGGTTCGGCAGAGAGATTCCAAAAGATTGGATCCAATTCCGCCAAGACCAACAATCACCGCTCCCATGATGTCTTTTCCCTCCCGCTCTAGTGGAATCCGGGCGTGTCTTTCCAAAATAGATCTTTATCCTGAAAATCCAACGATTCGCCGTCTCTCTTGTCAATAGCTTGATGGCTTTTTGGGATATTGTAACTGCCAAACTTATCACGGAGACTCTCATAAAATTTACCCAATGCTCTTCTCCCAAATCGCAAGCGACTACGACGCTTTTTGGCTGTAACCTTGTTAACCCAATCATCGTCAGGCTTATAACTAGGCGGCAAAACTCGGGATTTATCGTCAAATGTGAAAAGCAAATCCATATCATTCTCCTCTTTTATTTTTATAATTTTTGCCGGTTTGACACCCGATAACCAATAGACTGGATCTAACACAAAGCGCGTGCCACGGATAGCGGCTTCAATACTCGCCTCAAAACTATTCGCTCCTTTTTCATCTGAAAATTTACCAAAAGTCACGTGGATACCATCAAAGTCAGCTTCGTCGTGCTCATCAATGCCGGAATGAAAAGCGCCGAAATCACAATGAGAATGAAGAGAGCCTACTAGTAGATATCCGTCCTTGAGCGTGATGTTTTGAAGATTGTAGTGTATGGAGCCATGAGTTGTAACCTGCTCGGGAACAACTGGCGCGTAAAGCTTTTTCTGAAGATTGTAAGAGAGAAGAACGGCGACTTCAGTGCCGTGCTCCTTATAAATCCAAGCGAAAAATTGAACGATCTCGCGAATTAGCAGTCGGGGTATTGGGGGCATTTTAAGCCGCAAAGAGCATTTGCCCGGCTTTAGCCCCCGAACTTCAGACGCCTCGGTCACCGAATCCCATAAATCGGTCCTTTCGTGAATAAAGGCGCTATTCGAGGCTAGCTCGTAGAAAAGAGAACTATGTGGCTTCGGCTTTTTCCCATCCCTTACCCAGATCTCCATCACTCGCTCCTTTTCCGTTGACGCGTTGCCGGCTCGATAGCTTCTCTGGCGGTGCCGAAATAATCAGCGACGGATTCCAGATAGTCGCCTATAGAACTTCCCCCATTCTCAAATTCTGCCGGTAGCCATGGAAAATTATAGATTTTCTCCGGATCGCTTGCTGACATAGCTTGCCAATCAGCCAGGGTAAGGTGATACTTGTCTCTAGTTCCATATTTTTCAACAAGCATGGCACTATCACTCCAGTTAAATTTACCCGCCCAAAATTCCTCTATGACTTTATGCCAATCCCTCGGTCCATAAACTTCGACTGTATCAAAACACGCTCCACAAATCCAGTTATCATGGATATTCGAGAGACAAGGCAGATAAAGTCTGGAATTTATAGTGATGCTCCTTTTACCGTAAAAGAGAGAGATGGTATGAAATCTATTACCAGAAAAAATCAAAAAATAGTAGATCCATGGAAAGGCGAGGCGGTAAATGCGTCGACCAATCAGTATACTCCTCACAGCTGGGGGAGACTCGGTGCCAATTATACGCATATCATCACCATACCTACTCTTGGCTCGCCATTCATATTGCACTCGAGGATTAAAGGAATTTATTACTTTTAGCTTGTTGGATGTCCTTGTCATTTTGCCTCCTCTCCTATGTCTGCCACTTGAAATATCCCATCATGCTCTCTACGCAAGCTTCACGGCCATTGTCAAAACTAGCCGGTAACCAAGGGAATTGAGTGATTCTGTTCTCCCATTTTTTAGATTTAGATATGGATGTCCAAAGACTTAAATTTATTTTAGCCGCGCCGGTTGCGACCTCATATGCGTGTCGGCCATAACCCTCCTCATATCCGCCACCCCACCTAAAAGCGCTTTCCCAAAAAGTACCCAGCACTTTATCGGCCCAGTTATCATCATCTATAATCGCACCACCGTGAACATTCATGCACAGATTATGCGGCCACCCACCGCTCATATGAGACAAGTAAGGGATAAACAACTTGGTTTTCTGGTCTTTGATACTGCTCTTGCCGTAAAAAACACTCAACAATGAGTAATTTTTATAAGTGAAGCCGGCAAAATAATAAATCCAGGGGAAAGCAAGTAATCGGAAACGCGGATTTCTATCTAAAAATTTGATCGATCGCAGAGTAGGGGGGGATTCAAGGCAAAAAATGTCATTTGTGTCGCCATAAGCGTTTTTCGATCGGTGATGAAACTTTACGCTGGCGTCGTAACGCTTAGAGACGACAATTTTATTTCTCTCTCGTCTAAATGACGGCGTCTTGCTCAACCTCTTCTCCTTTTTAGCTGTCAATAAAACTTACTATATTATATACAATTGGTTTACTAAAGTCAAGCTCACATCAGCGTCTCAAGCTGAAGCTTTTTATTAGTGTTAAATTCGGAGATTTTATAGAATCTATCGGTCAGGCGCCGCATTAAGTCAAAGTTTTTGAGTGGGTCTTTGTGGCATTCCACAAGCAAAGATTTAATAAAATTCTCCAAAGCTTGATTGGATTCTTTATCTAAAACCTTGCCTATGATATCTTTTTTAGCTTTACTGTCGGACTTTAAAAACTTAACGGCTAGCGCGAACTCGTCTTCGGGTACCTCCTCACAACTACCGCTCACATATATTTTTTGGAGACGCGAAAGGAGCGGCTTAACCAAATTCTCCGGATTTTTGACGCTAAAAATTATAAAACCGGAAGGAGGCGGGGCTTCAACGGTTTTTAAAAGAGCATTTTGAGCTTCGGTAGTTAAATCTTCGGCATTCTTTATGAAAACCGAACGCTTTAAAGATTTAATGGGCTTTTGCCAAATAAAATGAATAATCTCGCGAACGGCCTCAATACCAATTGATGCTCCGGTTTTATTTTCCACAACTAACCCATCAAGCAAAACTTCGGGCTCTTCCTCCATCATTGAAATTATTTTTTCCCCGAGCTCGTTGTTTAAAGACCTATTCCCTCCAAACAAAAGATAGGCGTGAGAGAGATCCCCGCCCGCAACGCCTGAGCCAAGCTCATGCTTGCGATGGCGGGCGGGTCCGCCCTCAATCATTTTACGAAAACCTTTTATTAAGTAGTGTTCGCTTGTAGACATCTAAGTGACTTAAAATTAAACCGGCGCCTTTAGCAACGCAAAACAACGGCTCCTCGGCGATGTACGACTCAACACCGGTCATGCGCTTGAAAAACTCATCAATGTATCGTAAGTGAGCGCCGCCGCCCGAAACAATAATTCCCTTTTCCATTATATCAGCCACGAGCTCGGGTGGGGTATTGTTAAAAACATTCTGAACGGAGGTGGCGATTTCTATTAGATGCGGATTGATGGCTTCGGCAATTTCGTTGGCATTGACTACAATATCCCTCGGTAAACCATAAACCAAATCGCGGCCGCGAACTTGATATTCTAATTTTTCTTTAGTGGGGAGAGCCGAGCCGACGGCGATTTTTAAATTTTCCGCGGTTTGTTCGCCAATGGCCAACGAGTATTTTTTGCGAATATAGTCAATTATGGCTTGGTCAAACTTATTGCCGGCAACGCGAAGACTAGACCATGAAACGATATTGCCCAACGAAACAACGGCGACTTCGGACGTGCCTCCGCCGATATTGATAATCATGTTGCCGGAGTGATGGTTGATAGGGATGCCGGCGCCCAAGGCCGCCAAAATCGGCTCTCTTACAATATAGGCCTCGCGCGCTCCGGCTTCTTTCGCGGCATTTATAACCGCGCGACGTTCAGTGGTGTTTATGCCCGCCGGCACAGAAATGACGATTTCGGGTTTGAATAAGTTAAATGACCCACAGGCTTTAGCGATAAAATACTTAAACATGGCGCGGGTAATATAGTAATCGGCGATAACACCGTCTTTCAAAGGCCTGTGAGCGACAATATCTGCCGGAGCGCGACCGATCATGTCTTTAGCTTCATGGCCAACAGCTAAAACAGTGTTATCAGGATAACTCAACGCGACGATCGTCGGCTCATTGATAATAAACCCCTTCCCGGGGACAAACACGATGGTATTAACTGTTCCTAGATCAATGCCAATTTGGCGAGTGAACATAAAGTTGCTTTTACCTGCCTACCGGTAGGCAGGGCTTATAGCTAATAGTTTATAGTTTAAAGATTTGAATGTAAAGGAGTTGTATGAGGCCACCCTCGTTTGCACTCCGTTGATAATGTGGATAATGGTAAGGATAGCATAAATTGAATTGGAGTTTTTTTGTTGTGAAACGCATAGTGT
>Ga0209515_10004260_pt1 | contig 19491 bp, 16 predicted proteins | sample Subgroupgradi54m_FD_187454 | JGI IMG/M metagenome (GOLD analysis project Ga0209515, IMG submission 187454) | Subsurface groundwater microbial communities from S. Glens Falls, New York, USA - GMW60B uncontaminated upgradient, 5.4 m (SPAdes)... ...
GAGATGGGCATCCTGCAGGAACGCATCACCTCGACCAAGACCGGCTCGATCACGTCGATTCAGGCCGTTTACGTGCCGGCCGACGACCTGACCGATCCGTCACCGGCAACGACGTTCTCGCATCTCGACGCCACCGTGGTGTTGTCGCGCCAGGTAGCGGAGCTGGGCATTTATCCCGCGGTCGATCCCCTGGATTCTACCAGCCGCCAGCTCGACCCGCATATCGTCGGCGAGGAACACTACAAGACCACGCGCGATGTGCAGGTGACGTTACAGCGCTACAAGGAACTGCAAGACATCATCGCGATTCTCGGCATGGACGAGCTGTCGGAAGACGACAAGCTCGCCGTCAGCCGCGCGCGCAAGATTCAGCGGTTCCTGTCGCAGCCGTTCTTCGTGGCCGAGGTTTTCACCGGAACACCGGGAAAATTTGTGTCGCTCAAGGACACGATCCGCGGCTTCCGTGGCATCGTTGACGGTGAGTACGACAGCTATCCGGAGCAGGCCTTCTACATGGTCGGCTCCATTGATGAAGTGGCCGAGAAGGCGAAGACACTCTAAATGCGGAATAGCAATGTAGATACCGAATATTGCAATTCGCATCCAGGTTTAAAAAATGGCTATGACAATACACGTTGATATCGTGTCTGCCGAGAAGGAGATCTACTCCGGCCGGGCGGAGATCGTGTTCGCGCCGCTCGTGACCGGCGAGGTCGGTATTCTGCCGCGGCATGCGCCGCTGCTGGCGCGCATGAAGCCGGGCGAGGTGCGCGTGCGCACCGCTACCGAGGAGTTGTTCTTCTATGTCTCCGGCGGCCTGCTGGAAGTGCAGCCGTACGTGGTCACCGTGCTTGCCGATACCGCGTTGCGCGCCCGCGACCTCGACGAGGCCGCCGCGCTCAAGGCCAAGGAGCTCGCCGAAGAAGCGTTGCGCAACCGCAGGGCCGAAATCGACTATGCCAAGGCCCAGGCCGAGCTGTCCGAGGCCATCGCGCAACTGCGCAGCATCAAGAAGCTGCGCGAACGCGCCGGCAAGTAAGCGGTCACCGTGCGTTTTTATTGTAATTTTCATTAAATTCCATGACCGCTTCCGTCGTTACCAAAAACAAGGTCATCTCCCTGATTTATGCCGTGCGCAACCAGAAGGGTGAGCTATTTGAATACCGCGACCTGCCGGTGTCTTACGTCCATGGTTCCGGCGTCGATCTGTTTCCCAAGATCGAGGAAGCGCTGAATGGGCGCGCCATCGGCGACCGCGTCGTGGTGCAGTTGTCACCGGCTGATGCCTTTGGCGAGCACGACCCCAAGCTCACCTTCACCGACGACATCGATAACGCGCCGCCCGAGCTGCGCCACGTCGGCGCCGAGTTCGAGGCGCAGAACGCCACGGGCGAGAGCATCGTGCTGGTGGTGACGCGCGTCGAAGCCGACAAGATCACGGTGGACGCCAACCATCCGCTGGCGGGTCAGACCATCACCTTCGAGGTGACGGTGCGGGACATCCGCGATGCCACCCCCGAGGAAATCCGGAACGGCCGCCCGGCCGGCGATATGCCCACACTGCAGTAGGCTGCCCGGCTGTTTTTTCCTATAGTGTAGGGATATGAAGGCATCCTTGTCCTGACCCATGTCCGCCCCCCTTGAAATCGTCATTCTGGCTGCCGGCCAGGGCAAGCGCATGTACTCCGACACGCCCAAGGTGCTGCATCACCTGGCCGGGCGTCCGTTGCTGGCGCACGTGCTGGAAAGCGCCCGCACGCTCAAGCCCGCGGCGGTGCACGTGGTCTACGGCCACGGCGGTGAACGGGTGCGCGAGGCCTTTGCGCAGGCCGGGGTGAACTGGGCGCGGCAGGCGGAGCAGAAAGGCACCGGCCACGCCGTGGCCCAGGCCACGCCCGCCGTTTCCGATCAGGCCACGGTGCTGGTGCTCTACGGCGATGTGCCGCTGATCCGCTCGCAGACCTTGCAGGAGCTGCTTCAGGCCGCCGGTTCCGGCAGCCTCGCCCTGCTTACGGCGGAACTGGAGCAGCCCGCCGGCTACGGCCGTATTATCCGCAACAAAGCCGGCCAGGTGGCCCGCATCGTGGAAAGCAAGGACGCCACCCCCGCCGAGGCCGCGGTGCGCGAGGTGAATACCGGTTTCCTGGCCGCCCCGGCCGACAAGCTCAAAAAATGGCTCGCCGGTCTGCGCAATCACAACGCCCAAGGCGAGTACTATCTGACTGATATAATTGCCATGGCGGTGGCGGAAGGGGTGCCGATCGCCACTCGCTCACCCCGGGACATCTCGGAAATCCTCGGCGTCAACAGCAAGCAGGAGCTCGCGCAGGTGGAACGCATTCACCAGAAACAGCAGGCGGAGAAACTCATGCAGCAGGGCGTGATCCTGCGCGACCCGGCGCGTCTCGACGTGCGCGGCGAGCTCAGCTGCGGACGCGACGTGGTGATCGACGTCAACGTCATCTTCGAAGGCAAGGTGGTGCTCGGCGACCGCGTGCAGGTCGGCCCGAACAACGTTGTGCGTGACAGCACGGTGGGGAGCGACACCATCATTCATCCGAACTGCGTCATCGATCAGGCCGACATTGGCGTCGACTGCCGCATCGGGCCGTTTGCCCACCTCCGCCCCGAGACGAAGTTCGCGGCGCACGTGCATGTCGGCAATTTCGTCGAGGTGAAGAAATCCGACGTGGGCGAAGGCAGCAAGATGAATCACCTGAGTTACATCGGCGACACCAGCATCGGCAGCGGTGTCAACATCGGCGCCGGCACCATCACCTGCAACTACGACGGCGCCAACAAACACCGCACTGTCATCGGCGACAATGTCTTCGTCGGTTCGAACACGGCACTGGTGGCGCCGGTGACCGTGGGTGCGGGCGCCACCATCGGCGCCGGCTCGGTGATCACGAAAGAAGCCCCGGCCGGGGAACTCACGCTGACGCGTGTCCCGCAGCTGACCAAGCCCGGCTGGAAACGGCCGGTGAAAAAAACGAAAAAGTAACCCAGAGGTTTTCTCATGTGTGGCATTGTCGGCGCGGTCGCGCAACGCAACGTGGTCCCGATCCTGATCGAGGGTCTGAAGCGCCTCGAATACCGCGGTTATGACTCGGCCGGGATCGCTGTGCTCGGCGACGGCGGCACGGCGCGGCTCGATCGCGTGCGCGCGGTTGGCAAGGTCAAGGCGCTCGAGGACTCGATTCAACGGCTGAATACCCAGGGTCAGACCGGAATCGCCCACACACGCTGGGCCACGCATGGCGTGCCGAGCGAGGATAATGCTCACCCGCACGTCAGCCACGGCGTCATTGCCGTGGTGCACAACGGGATTATTGAGAATCACGAGAAGCTGCGGAAAAAACTGCAGGAACTGGGCTACGAGTTCACCTCCCAGACCGATACCGAGGTGGTCGCGCACTTGGTGCATCACCATCTCAAGAAACACAAAGACCTGTGCCAGGCGGCGATGGCCGCCATCGGCGAGCTCGAGGGCGCGTATGCGCTCGGCATCGTCAGCCGCGATGAACCGCACCGCCTGATCGCCGCGCGCAAGGGCAGCCCGCTCGTGGTCGGTGTCGGCATCGAGGAGCACTTCATCGGCTCCGACGTGCTGGCTCTGGCATCGGTGACACGCAACGTAATCTATCTCGAGGATGGTGACGTCGCCGACCTGCGCTGCACTGAGTACACGATCTACAACGAGAGTGGCAAGAAGATGGAACGTCCGGTGCGCGTGTCCGAGGCCTCGGCCGACGCCGTGGATCGTGGCCAGTATCGCAACTTCACCGAGAAGGAAATTTTCGAGCAGCCGAAAGCTGTCGCCGACACGCTCGAAGGACGTCTCGGCAAGCACCGTATTCTCGAAGAGGCCTTTGGCGTCACCGCCGGGCAGATCTTCGACAATACCAAAGCTATTCAGATCATCGCCTGCGGCACCAGTTTCCACGCCGGTTCGGTGGCGCGCTACTGGATCGAAAGCCTCGCCGGCCTGCCGTGCAACGTCGAGATCGCCAGCGAATACCGCTACCGCAAGCACGTGGTGCTGCCGGGCACGCTGGTGGTGACCATCTCGCAATCGGGCGAGACCGCCGATACGCTGGCCGCGCTGCAACAGACCAAGAAGCTCGGCTACGGCCATTCGCTTGCCATCTGCAACGTGCCGGAATCGTCGCTCGTGCGTGAATCGGAACTGACGCTGCTCACCCGTGCCGGCCCGGAGATCGGTGTCGCTTCGACCAAGGCCTTTGTCACCCAGCTGACTGCGCTGTTGCTGCTTACCATCGCGCTGGCGCGCCGGCATGGATTGACGGCGGAGAAAGAAAAGAAATTAGTCGAGGAACTGGAGCAATTGCCGGGGCGCATTCAGAAGGTCCTGGAACTCAGCGATGAAATCCGCCAGCTCTCCGAACGTTTCGTGGACAAGCAGCACGCGCTGTTCCTCGGGCGTGGCGTGCACTATCCCATCGCCATGGAAGGGGCGCTCAAGCTTAAGGAAATCTCCTATATCCATGCCGAGGCCTACGCCGCCGGCGAATTGAAACACGGTCCGCTGGCGCTGGTGGATGCCGATATGCCGGTCGTGGCGGTCGCGCCGAATGACGATCTTTTGGAAAAACTGAAATCCAATCTTCAGGAAGTCCGCGCCCGCGGCGGTGAACTCTTCGTGTTCTCCGAGAAAGGCACCGGCGTACGCGCCAGCAACACCACCAAGATCCGCATGCCCGAGGTGGGCGAAACCACCTCGCCGATTCTCTACACCGTACCGCTGCAACTGCTGGCCTATTACGTCGCGTTGGCGAAGGGGACGGATGTGGATCAGCCGAGGAATCTCGCCAAGTCGGTGACGGTAGAATAAGGTCTGCTTCTCCCCTTGCGGGAAACGTTCTGGATGAACGGGTGAGATAGTTATGTCGAGCTGCTTTCGGCGGTTCGACTTTAGTAGCGGTGCCGAGTCCGTACTCTGGTAAAATTCCCCCATGGATGTTTCCCACTTGTTGGACGATCTGAACGACGCGCAGCGCGAGGCGGTCTCGGGCGCACCGGGACCGCTCCTGGTGCTTGCCGGCGCCGGCAGCGGGAAGACGCGGGTGCTCACCCATCGCGTCGCCTGGCTCGTGGGTGTCGAGGGTGTCTCGCCGCATGCGATCCTGGCGGTGACCTTCACCAACAAGGCCGCGGCCGAGATGCGCGGGCGCATCGAAACCATGCTGCAGGTACCGGTGGGGGGTATGTGGGTTGGCACTTTTCACGGGCTGTCACATCGCTTGCTGCGCACCCACTGGCGCGAGGCGAATCTCCCGCAGGCATTCCAGATTCTTGATAGTGAGGACCAACTTAGAGTCATCCGGCGGCTGATGAAAGGCCTGAACATGGACGAGGCCTACTGGCCACCGAAGCAGGCGATGTGGTTCATCAACGGACACAAGGAAGAAGGCCGGCGGCCCAAGGACATCGGCGAGTCGAACGATCCGACCCAGCGCGAGCTGCGCCGGGTTTATGCGGCGTACGAGGAAATCTGTCAGCGCTCCGGACTGGTGGACTTCGCCGAACTGTTGCTGCGCGTTTACGAAATGCTGCGCGACAACGAAACCATGCGCGCCCATTACCAGGCGCGCTTCCGGCACGTGCTGGTCGATGAGTTCCAGGACACGAACCGGATTCAATACGCCTGGCTGCGGCTATTCGTCGGGCCCGAGCGCAACCTGTTCGTGGTCGGCGACGACGACCAGTCCATCTACGGCTGGCGCGGCGCGAAAGTGGAGAATATTTTAAAGTTCGATAACGATTTTCCCGGCACGCGCGTCATTCGTCTCGAGCAGAACTATCGCTCCACCGGCACCATTCTCAAGGCCGCCAATGCCGTGATCGGTCACAACACCGGACGCCTCGGCAAGAACCTCTGGACCGCGGGCGAAGTCGGTGAGCCGATTCAGTTCTACACCGGCTACACCGATTTCGATGAGGCGCGTTTTGTGATCGACCGGATTCAGGACTGGGTGGCACAAGGACATGCGCGCGCCGAGTGCGCGGTGTTGTACCGCTCGAACGCACAGTCGCGTTTATTCGAAGAACGGCTGATCAACGAGGGCATCCCCTATCGCGTGTACGGCGGTCTGCGCTTCTTTGAGCGCGCTGAGATCAAGGACGCGCTTGCCTATCTGCGGCTCATGGCCAGCCGCCACGGCGATCCCTCGTTCGAGCGTGTCGTGAATCTGCCGACGCGTGGCATCGGCGCCAAGACCGTGGACGGCGTGCGCGAACGTGCCAAGGGTGAAAAAATTTCCCTGTGGGAGGCGGCACTGAAACTGATCGCCTCACCCGAACTGCCGGCGCGGGCGCGCGAGGCGTTGAATGTCTTCCTGCAGCTGATCGAGCGCCTGGCGCGCGAGACCGCGGGGCTCACGCTCGGTGAGGTGGTGGAGCACATGCTGGCGGGCAGCGGGCTGATCGAGCACTACAAGAAGGAAAAGGGCGAAAAGGCCGAATCGCGCGTGGAAAACCTGGAGGAGCTGATCAATGCCGCGCGCGGCTACGAGCACGACGAGGCCGAGGGCCTCGATCCGCTGTCCTCGTTTCTGGCGCATGCAGCCCTGGAGGCCGGCGAGGGGCAAGCCGAGGCCTGGGAGGACTGCGTGCAGCTTATGAGCCTGCACTCGGCCAAAGGGCTGGAGTTCCCGCTGGTGTTCCTGACCGGCCTTGAAGAGGGGCTGTTCCCGCACCAGCACTCGCTCGAAGACCCCACCCGGCTCGAGGAGGAGCGGCGTCTTTGTTACGTCGGCATGACCCGGGCGCGTAAGCAGTTGGTGCTGACCCAGGCCGAGTTGCGGCGGCTGCACGGGAACGAGCATTACACCAGCCCGTCGCGGTTTCTGGGGGAAATTCCCGAGGAATTGATTCAGGAAATTCGCGCCAAGCCCGTCGCGACGCCCTATTCGTCCGCCAGGTCGCCTGCAGGCCAGCCGGCCCAAGAACCGCCCGCCGCCGGGGGCATGCGTCTCGGCAGCCGGGTGCACCACGGGACCTTCGGCGACGGGGTGGTGCTGCGCTATGAGGGTCAGGGGTCGCATGCCCGGGTGCAGGTCAACTTCGAGGCCGCCGGCACCAAGTGGCTGGTCATCGGTTACGCCAACCTTCAGTCCCTCTAGCCAGCCTTGCATCCCTGGTCCATGGACTATAGTTAGAGAAAGAAAAACAACCGGAAAACAGGGCAACCCGGGCGCGCAAGAACCAATGGGGATCGTGCTTTGAAGGAAACTAGGAGTGAGGCGCTATCGGCGGCCAGGGCCGTGCTGGCCATCGTGGCCATCGCATTTTTCGCTGAACTCGTGATCATGCAGTCCCTGCTCTACTTCGGGCACGCGCACCACGAGTCGCTGCTTTTCACTATCACGGATGCCGTGATTCTGTCGCTGGTCATTGCTCCGCCGATCTACTGGCTGGTGTTGAGCCCGATCAAGCAGGAGTACGAGAAGCGCTTGAAGGCTGAGCACCAGGCCGAGGAGATGGGCCGCATCGCCATCACCGACCCGCTCACCGCCATCATGAACCGCCGCGGAATTACGGTCGGCTTGCTTGATGCCATGGCCCAGGCCGAGCGCTACCGCACGCCGCTCACCATTGCGATGGCGGATATCGATCACTTCAAGGAAATCAACGACACCTACGGTCACGAGGCCGGCGATCGCGTGCTCAAGAACGTCGCGGCGATTCTTTCCGACGCGCTGCGCATGCCCGACAAGGTCGGCCGTTACGGCGGCGAGGAATTTCTCATCATGCTGCCGCACACCAATCTCGCCCAGGGCAGCAAGATTGTGGAGCGTATCCGCGCTTCGGTCAGCAAAAAGATTTTCGATCAAGGTGCCAAGAAAGCTCGCGTGACGATCAGCGTCGGCGTGACCCAGTTCAAGCCGGGCGAAGATCTCGAGCAGCTGATGTCCCACGCCGACAAGGCCCTGTACGACGCCAAGAAAGGCGGCCGCAATCTGGTCGTCGCACGCAAGAGTCGTTAGTCACCCCGTTTTGATTTTCATCGCCGCCGTCCACGCGGCACGGCATGCCATTGGCGTGAGATCCGCGCTTGCGACCCATAATTGCCGGGAGCAGAATGGCACAGATGAATAAGGAAAAATAAACATGAAGCGACGTGACCTGATCAAGGGCGCCGGCATCGGCGTGTTGTCGAGCTTGGCCGCGTCCGCCCGCGCTGTCGAGCTTCCCGCCATCCGCTGGCGCCTCGCTTCGAGCTACCCGAAGAGTCTCGACACGATTTACGGCGCGGCCGAGCTGTTGGCCGAGCGCGTGAACCGCATCACCGAAGGCAAATTCCAGATCCGGGTATTCGCCGGCGGCGAAATTGTCCCGGGGCTGCAGGTCCTGGATGCCGTCGAGCAAGGTACCGTTGAATGCGGACACACGGCGAGTTACTACTACGTCGGCAAGAACATGGCGTTCGCCTTCGACACGGCACTGCCCTTCGGACTCAATGCACGCGAGCAGAACGCCTGGATGTATTCTGGCGGCGGCCTGCAATTAATGCGCGAGTTTTTCAAGAGCTACAACCTCATATCCTTTCCCGGCGGCAACACCGGCGTGCAGATGGGCGGGTGGTTTCGCAAGGAGATCAAGTCGCTCGCCGATCTCAAGGGCCTCAAGATGCGCATCCCCGGGATCGGCGGGCAGATCCTGGCACGGCTCGGTGCAGTGCCACAGACGCTGGCCGGCGGCGATATTTATCCGGCGCTCGAGCGCGGTGCCATCGACGCCACCGAATGGGTCGGGCCGTATGACGACGAGAAACTCGGTTTTCACAAGGTCGCCAAAAACTATTATTACCCCGGCTGGTGGGAAGGCGGGCCACAGCTCACCTTCTACGTGAATCTGAAGAAGTGGCAGGAGTTGCCGGATCCCTACAAGGCGGCATTTGAAGCCGCGGCGGCGGAGGCGAACGTCACCATGCTCGCCGCGTACGATGCCCGGAACCCGCCGGCGCTCATGCGCCTCGTGAAGCAGGGCGTGAAGCTGCATCCGTTCCCGCAGGATGTCATGGTCGCGGCGCGCAACGAGGCCTTCAAAATGTATGAAGAGGAAGCGGCCCGCAACCCGGCGTTCAAGAAGATCTACACCGAATGGAAAAAATTCCGCGACGCGAGCCTGCAGTGGATGAAAATCGCCGAGGCCTCGTACGCCAATTTCTTGTACTACACCAAGTAACTGGCTTCAGCGCTTATCCGGCGGCAGCAGGTAGTCGGCGTTCGGATCGGCCGGTGCCGGTATTACGAGGCTGTCGCTCGAGGTGAGCGCTTCCGTTTTGCTCACGATCTGTGGGAAGGCGAGCACGATCGCGACCATCACGAGCTGAATGAGCACGAACGGTACCGCGCCCCAATAGATATCCATCGTGCGGATATTTTTGGGCGCGACGCTGCGCAGGTAAAACAGCGCGAACCCGAACGGCGGATGCATGAACGAAGTTTGCATGTTGACGCCGAGCAGCACGCCGAACCAGATCGGGTCGATACCGAGCTTGGCCGCCACCGGTGCCAGCAGCGGCACCACGATGAAGGCGATTTCGAAGAAGTCGAGAAAGAACGCCAGTCCGAACACGAACAGATTCACCACGATCAGGAATCCCGCTGCGCCACCCGGCAGCTGCGTGAGCAAACCCTCGATCCAGCGGTCGCCGTCCACGCCGCGAAACACGAGACTGAAAACCGTGGAACCGATCAGGATGAAGACCACGAAGCTCGTGAGGCGCGCCGTAGAGTCCATCGCCTGGGTGAGCACAAGGCGCGTGAGGCGGCCGCGGATAGCGGCCAGCAACAGCGCCCCGGTCGCGCCGAGTGCGCCGCCTTCGGTGGGCGTGGCAATGCCAAGGAAAATTGTCCCCAGGACCAGAAACACCAGCGCCAGTGGCGGCAGCATCGAGATTACGGCACGGCGCGCCAGCGCCATCCCGCGCAACGGCCGCGCCGCGGCCGGCAGCGCCGGCGCGGCCTGGGGTTTGACGAGCGTCACCGCCAGCACGTAGGCCACGTACAATCCGGCAAGCACCAGTCCCGGCAGCAGCGCGCCGCGGTACATGTCACCGACCGAGGCGCCGAGCTGGTCGGCGAGCACGATGAGCACCAGTGAAGGCGGGATGATCTGCGCCAGCGTCCCCGAGGCCGCAATCACGCCGGCGGCGAGGCGTTTGTCGTAACCGTAGCGCAGCATGATCGGCAGCGAAATGAGCCCCATGGCGATCACCGAGGCGGCTACCACGCCGGTGGTGGCCGCAAGCAGCGCGCCCACGAGCACCACGGCATAAGCCAGTCCGCCGCGCACGCGTCCGAAAAGCTGGCCGATGGTGTCGAGCAGGTCCTCGGCCATGCCGCTGCGCTCCAGCACCAGCCCCATGAAGGTGAAGAACGGAATCGCGAGCAGCGTCTGGTTGGAGACGATGCCGTAGACGCGCTCGGGCAGTGCTTGCAGCAGGCTGAAATCGAAGAACCCCGACTGGATGCTGAGGATGGCGAACAATAAACCGTTGGCAGCGAGCGCGAATGCCACCGGGTAACCGAGCAACAGGATCACCACCAGCGTCGCAAACATGAGCGGCGCCATGAGCGCCAGGCTCATACTTCCTCCATCGGCGGCTCGTGCGGGAGCTCGCCCTGGCCGCGCAGGAACGCCACACGCTTGATGAGCTCGGAAACGCCCTGCAATCCCAGCAGCGCAAACCCCAGCGGGATCAGCAGCCGCACCGGCCAGCGGATCAGCCCGCCCGCATCCGAGGACAGCTCGCCACGCTGGAAAGATTCGATGAATCCATGCCACGACAACCACACCATGAGCACGCACAATGGCAGGAGAAACAGCGCTGCCCCCAGCAGATCGATCCATGCCCGTGCGCGTGGCGGCCAGCGGCCGTAGAGCACGTCGACACGCACGTGGCCGTTGTGCTTGAGGGTGTAGCCCGCGGCGAGCAGGAAGATGGCGCCGAATAAATACCACTGGATCTCGAGCCAGGCATTCGAGGACATGCCGAAACCGTAACGCATCAACGCGTTCGCCGCCGAGATCAGCGTCACCGCCAGAACCAGCCACAACACGACACGGCCAATGCGCTCGTTGACGGCATCGATGGTTCTGGCGATTCCGAGAAGTGGCGCAGGGAGGCGCCGGTTAGGGAACTTAAAACGCAATTTCATGGACAGTTCTGCGTCTCAGTCCAGCATGGCTTTCACCACCCGGGTCCAGGCGGCCGCGAGATTGAAGCGATTGTAACCGCCACCGCCGAGTCCGATGATCCGGCCGTGGCAGAACTCATCGGCGAGCGCGCACAAGTGGGTGGTGGCGTGCGCATGGGCGCCGGGCGTGAATTGCATGTGGGTGATGGGGTCGCCGGCGACGCTGTCGGCGCCGGCCTGCAGAATAATGAATTCCGGGCGCCCGGCGCGCACGAACTCCTCGACCTGCGGCCACACCCGATGAAATGCCGCGTCATCCGCGCCGGGTTCGAGTGGAATATTGAGCTTGGTGCCTTTGGCGGCGCCGGTTCCGGTTTCGCTGGCAAAGCCGGTGCCGGGATAAAGATAGCGTCCGTCCTCGTGGATGTCGGCGAAGATCAGGTCGGGGTCGTCCTCGAAGGCATAGAACACGCCGTCGCCATGATGTGCGTCGATGTCCACGTAGGCCACGCGCTGGATGCCGTGACGCCGGCGCAGCGCCTCGATCAGCACGCCGATATCGTTGAACACGCAGAATCCCGAGGCGGAGTCGCGGCGCGCGTGATGCAGCCCGGCGATCGGCACGAACACGCGCCGACACCGGCCTTCGAGAATATTTTTGAGTCCGTCCAGCACCGTGCCGACGACCACCGCGCCCGCTTCAAACACGCCCGGGAACGCCGGCGTGTCGCCGGAATCGAGATAACCCTGGCCGCTCTGCGATTGCCGGCGCACGCGTGCGATGTAGTCGGCGGAGTGAAACAGCGCGAGATCGTCCTCGGTGCCGGGAACCGGAGTGCCGATTTCCGTCTGCCAGTCGAGTCCCTGGCGCAGGGCCTCCTGCCAGAAAGCGGCCTGGCGGTCGTGGCCGAACGGATGACCCGATCCGAAACCGTAGGTCGCCAAGGCTTCACCGTGATAGAGCCGTACACGCATTTCCATCTCTCAGTGAGGATAGTGCCGGATCAATATAAGCCGGGACCCAGCGCACAAGCCAGCGGAAAAGCAATTACCGCGGTGAGGTGGAATGATCAGGCGGGTAAAGCGCCAGATAACTGCAATAGACCGACGCCACGAAGATCGGCAGCGCGACGCCGCCGGCGCTGAATACCAACAGGTAGCCGAGCCAGTGATTTTTGGCGAAGGCTGCAATGATGATGAGATACACAATAAAAAATGGCGCCGCCAGCGCGAGCAGTGGCACGGCGTTATCGCGGCAGGCGATAAAACTATCGGCAATCGCCTCAAACGGGGGGCGATTCCCGAGCACCGTGCGCGGCACGCTGTAAAACAGACCCATGGCCAGAACCAGGTACAGTATGACGACCACGAGCATGCCCAGCACGGTCGTGATCTGCGACGCGTTCAACTGGCCCGCCGCCAACCCGGACACCATCGAGCCGCCGATAAGCAGATAGCCGGTGATCTTGACCAGCATGGCCAGGCCGAGGGTAACGATGCCGAGCAACACGGCCCCGAAAACCTTGTCCTCCCGGATAAAAATGCTTACCAGTTCATGCGCCGGCTGCGCGAGCCAGACCTGGAGCAAGGCCGGCATCGAAGCTGCCTTGCTGTTCACGTTCTCATGTACGGCGCTTTTCTCCCGGACCAGACCCGCGATCACACCGGCGAGCAACATGGGAGTGACAAGGACAAGCAGCAGATCGCCCATGAAGGGAATCAGCTTGAGAGTAAAACCGAATACCAGGTAAATCGCCGCCATGCCGAACCACAACGGCGGCTGTTCTTGGACCCGATGCCAGCCCTGAACGATCCAGGCAATGCCCTGGCCGGTTCCGCGATTTTCCTCGGGCGCGATCTTGTCTGGTGAAGAGCCGTTACTCATGCATGGTCTCCCTGAGGGGCATGCAAGGAAAAAATCCTGGCCCGGTTTCGTGCGGGAACATCAGAAACGTTTGATCACCCAGGTGGGAATGGAGATGCGCGTCTCGAAATCGCTGCGACGGAATTGGCCGCTGCCTTCGTGGTCGATGAGGTAATACGGTTTGCCCTTGGCCGGCGTGATCTTGATCATGTAGAGCCGCCCGTTGAGGCGATACTCCTCGTGGATTTCCGTGCCCTTGGTGGTGATGGTCACTTCCGGTTCCGGCTGTCCGGCGCCGGGGAGTTCGGGCGCCGCCGGCGGAGTGTAATTCTCCGGCGGAGGTGGAGGCGCGGGCACGGTGGCCGGGGCCGCGGTCTTGCCATTGGCGCCGCCCGACGCCGTCTCGGCCAGTACCACTGGCGCCATCACGAGAGTGAGCAGAAAAAAAACAAAAGTGCGCATGAGTATTTTTCCGGGTATCAGAGATTGAGCTTGATCTCTCGTTCCGCTTCCGAGGGCGCGAAACCGCTTTCCTCATAATAACGGAAGATGACCTCCAGCACCTCCTCGGCGCTGTTCACCACGCTGAAAAGTTCGAGATCGCTTTTGTCGATGGTGCCCTCGGACACCAGCTTGTCCTTGAACCAGTCCACCAGGCCGGCCCAGAACGGCGCGTGTACCAGGATGATGGGAATGCGCGTGGTTTTGCCGGTCTGGATCAGGGTGAGCGCCTCGACCAGTTCGTCGAGGGTTCCGAAACCGCCGGGCATGCAGACGTAGGCCTTGGCGTATTTCACGAACATCACCTTGCGCGCGAAGAAGTGCTGGAACGTCAGGGTGATGTTCTGGTGCGGGTTGGCATGCTGCTCGTGCGGCAGCCGTATGTTCAGGCCCACGCTCGGGGATTTACCGGCATAGGCGCCCTTGTTCGCGGCTTCCATCAGGCCCGGGCCGCCACCACTGACCACCGAGAAACCGGCGTCGGAAAGCTTGCGCGCGATCTCCTCGGTCAGGGCATAATAGGGATGGCCCGGCGCCGTCCGCGCCGAGCCGAAAATGCTGACCGAGGGCTGGATCTGCGAAAGCTGTTCGAAGCCGGTGACAAACTCGGCCATGATCTGGAAAATTTTCCACGATTCCCGCGACATGGTGCCCGAGGGCGCCACTTCGGTGCGGAACTGGGCATCCGCACCGTTGGGTTTGGGGAATGGCGGCAGTTTATCTTTGGGATCTCTGTCATTCATATATGATTTTTAGCACAAACATCCGGTCGGCGGGCGGTCATTCTAGCGCATGAACCCCAAGGCCGTAGATAAGAAGAAACCCGCCAGCAAGGCATCGGCGGGCGGCAAGAAGGGCGGGCCACTCATCCTCGTGGACGGCTCATCCTATCTGTACCGCGCCTTCCATGCCATGCCCGCGCTCACCAATTCGCGCGGCGAACCGACCGGCGCGGTGTACGGCGTGGTCAATATGCTGCGCCGCTTGCTTTCCGATTACGACACCGAGTACCTGGCGGTGGTGTTCGACGCCAAGGGCAAGACCTTCCGCGACGATATCTACCCCGAGTACAAGGCACACCGCCCGCCGATGCCGGACGAGCTTTCGGCCCAGATCGAACCGATCCACGACATCATCCGCGCCCTCGGCCTGCCGCTCATTCAGATCTCGGGGGTCGAGGCCGATGACGTGATCGGCACGCTCGCGCGCGCCGCCGCCGCGGAAGGCCGCGAGACCGTGATATCCACCGGCGACAAGGACATGGCGCAACTTGTGGATGGGCACGTCCGGCTGGTGGACACGATGAAGAATGCCGAGTACGACCACGATGCGGTGGTGGCCAAATTCTGCGTGACGCCACAACAAATCGTGGACTACCTCGCGCTCGTGGGTGACACCTCGGACAACATCCCCGGCGTGCCCGGGGTCGGACCCAAGACTGCGGCCAAGTGGTTGCAGGAATATGGCACGCTCGATGAGATCGTGGCGCACGCGGATGAAGTGCCCGGCAAGGCGGGCGAGAGCCTGCGCGCGTCACTCGGCCATCTGCCGATGGCGCGCAGACTCGCCACCATCAAGTGCGATGTGGAAATGAAGCACGCCCCGCGGGATCTGCGGCGCACGCCGCCGGACAACGCGCGTCTGCGCGAACTGTTCGCGCGCCTGGAATTCAGAACCTGGCTGGCGGATCTGGGCGGGGCGAATCCGGCCCCGGTGGCCACGACGGTGGACGCGAACGCGGCCTATGAGATGGTCACCGACATGGCGACGCTTGACCGCTGGCTGGTGCGGCTCGGGAAGTCGGAACTGTTCGCCTTCGATACCGAGACCACCAGTCTCGATGCCTTGCAGGCCGAGATCGTGGGCGTGTCCTTCACCGACCGCGCCGGCGCGGGTGCCTACGTGCCGCTGGCGCACCATTATCCCGGAGCGCCGGCGCAGCTCGCGCGCGCGGCCGTGCTCGCCAAACTCAAGCCGCTGCTCGAAGACGCCGCACGTCCCAAGATCGGACAGAACTTCAAATACGATATGAGCGTGCTCGCCAACTACGACATCAGGATGGCCGGGATGCGCTACGACACCATGCTCGAATCCTACGTGCTGGATTCGACCGCCTCGCGCCACGACATGGACTCGCTCGCGCTCAAGTACCTCGGCTACAAGACGGTCAAATACGAGGAGGTCGCGGGCAAGGGCAAGCACCAGATCAATTTCAGCGAGGTGCCGCTGGAACAGGCGACGGCTTACGCCGCCGAGGATGCCGACATCACGTTCCGGTTGCACGAACATCTGTGGCCGCGCTTGAACGAAACGCCGCCGCTGGTAAAACTTTTCAACGAGATCGAGATGCCGCTGGTGCCGGTGCTGGCGCGCATGGAACGCCATGGCGTGCTGATCGATGTCGCGATGCTGAGGGCGCAGAGCGGTGAACTCGCCAAGCGCCTGCTCGATATCGAACGCGAGGCGCATACCCTCGCCGGCCAGCCATTCAACATGGGCTCGCCCAAGCAGATCCAGGAAATCCTTTACGACAAGCACAAGCTGCCGGTGCTCAAGAAAACACCCACCGGCCAGCCGTCCACGGCCGAGGAGGTGTTGCAGGAACTGGCGCTCGACTACCCGCTGCCACAGCTGATCCTCGACTACCGCGGCCTCGCCAAGCTCAAGTCCACTTACACCGACAAGCTGCCCGAGATGCTGGACCCCAAGACCAGGCGCGTGCACACCTCGTATCACCAGGCGGTGGCGGCGACCGGACGACTGTCCTCGACCGACCCGAATCTGCAGAACATCCCGGTGCGCACCGCCGAAGGGCGGCGCATACGCCAGGCGTTCATCGCCGCGCCCGGTTACCAAATCATGTCCGCGGATTACTCGCAGATCGAGTTGCGCATCATGGCGCACCTCTCGGGCGACAAGGGGCTCATCCAGGCATTCTCCGAAAACATGGACGTGCATCGCGCGACCGCCGCGGAGGTTTTCGGTGTCACACCCGAATCCGTGAGCGATGACATGCGCCGCGCGGCCAAGGCGATCAACTTCGGTCTCATTTACGGCATGTCGGCCTTCGGGCTCGCGAAGCAACTGCGCATCGATCGCGCGGCGGCGCAGGAATATGTCGAGCGTTACTTCAAGCGCTACCCCGGTGTGCGTGACTTCATGGAGCGCACGCGCGAGACCGCGCGCCAGCAGGGTTACGTCGAGACGCTCATGGGACGGCGGCTGTACACCGCCGAGATCAACGCTCCCAACATGAACCGGCGCCAGGCCGCCGAGCGCGCCGCGATCAACGCTCCCATGCAAGGCACGGCCGCGGACCTCATCAAGCTCGCGATGCTGGCGGTGGATGACTGGATCGAGGGATCAGGACTCGACGTGCGCATGATCATGCAGGTGCATGACGAGCTCGTGTTCGAAATCCGCGCCGACACGGTTGACAGCGCGCGCGATACGATCCGTCGCGCGATGAGCGAAGTGGCGACATTGTCCGTGCCGTTGGTGGTGGATGTCGGCGTGGGAGGAAACTGGGACGAAGCGCACTAGTATCCTGCGCCACGGCTCCGTGGTTACATACACCCACGAAAATTGCGTGTTGGCTGAAACAATTGTTTGCAATGGTGTCGTCGAAGCGCGAACCTTTTTATTTTGAATGTGTCTATAATCGTCGCGGACGATTTAACTATCGTCCTGCCCTGCTCCACCTCCCTGAGCGGGGCTAGTCCCGGATGCAACTCATTCGGGACATGTTCGGCCCCGGACACTCTCCCCTTGTTTCCGGGGCTTTTTTTGCTCGGCGCATCCCTGCGCCTCGCCCTCGCCGCTAATGCGGCTCGGGTCTGCCTCAGCAGTTCAGTTTCGCTTGGAGCGAAACTGGGCGACCTCCATGAATGGAGGTCGCCCCTCTGCACTTCGTGCCTCGGACCTGCTTCGGCAGCCCAAAATTGCTCCTGGCAATTTTGTGTGCACACCCAACAATAAAAATGCCGCAAAATTGACCCTTTAAATTGACCGGGAGGCGGGCTCTTGGTATATAAAGCCGCCTTGATTTCCGCCCGAGCCGGGGTGCGATCCAGAAATCAGGGGTTTCAGCCGTTTTTTCATGGGGGGTTTATGAAGAGCATCCTGTCTGTCGCCACCGCCTGTCTGTGGCTTGTTCTGGTTGCGCCGGTCCACGCCGGCGGCAATGTCGCGGCCGGTCAGGCCAAGGCGGGAATCTGCGCAGGCTGTCACGGCGCGGATGGCAACGGCGGCGCCGATCCCCTGTGGCCCAGGCTGGCCGGCCAGGACCCGGATTACATCGCCAAGCAGCTGACCGACTTCAAATCCGGCGCACGCAAGGATCCCATCATGTCCGGCATGGCGGCCGCGCTCAGCGCCACCGACATGAAAAACCTGGGCGCCTACTATGCCAGCCTCAAGGCCAAGCCCGGCGCGGCCCGCGATGCGCAGCTCGCCAAACAGGGCCAAAAGATTTTCCGTGGGGGCAACGCCAAGATGGGCGTATCCGCCTGCATGAGCTGCCACGGTCCCTCGGGACATGGTTTACCGCCGCGTTTCCCCAAAGTGTCAGGCCAGAATACCGCTTATACCCAGAAACAGCTGCTGGCGTTCAAGGCCGGTAACCGCGCCAATGACGCCGAAACCATGACCCGCACCGCCTTCCGCATGTCGGAGCAGGAAATCAAGGCGGTCTCGGAATACATGGCCGGTCTGCACTGACGTCGCCGAGGCAATTCCCTCCCAAGTCTGAATCACCCGTACGGCAGGCGCTTCTCTGCCGTGCGGCGGCAGGTGCCGGCCTTCGCTCTACCACGTCCTACCAGACTGCCGTAATCCGTCCATGCCTTCGGTATAAAATTCCTATCCATTACAACCGGTTAACTATGGCCCGGGTGTGGCATGAGTATTGCTCCTACAGGTAGTGAGAAACACGGAATCGCGCAACAGCAACAACGGATTCCGGGCGGCCCGAAAAGGGCGAAAGGAGCGAACCATGTTAAGCCACATTGTGAATCTGGTGAACGACTACAGAGTGATGCACGGCGCGCGGCCGAACGTCGTGTACATGAACGAAACCCATTATGGGTACCTGCGTGAAGAACTGCCGGGTGTGCGCGACCACGACAATCTGGTTGCCATCCTCGGTGTGGACATCGCCCTCAGCGACGAGGCGATCCGTCCGCAGGTAGCCACGGTCAGGTTCGCTTCCGAGAATATCCTGGTGAGCTGACGAAAGAATTGATGTGCGGGGTGCACATGCGGGCCGGACCACCGGCCCGTTTTCTTTTTTATAGTGTCCTGAAAACCTTCTCCGCCTTATCCAGTGTCGCCGCGATATCGGTGTCGGTATGCGCTGCCGAGACGAAGCCGGCTTCGAACGCGGACGGTGCCAGATAAACCCCTTCCCGCAGTAACCCGTGAAAGAATTTTTTGAAGCGCTCGACGTCGCAGGCCATGACCTGCGCGAAGCGCGTCACCGCCGGTTCCTTGGTGAAGAAAATGCCGAACATGCCACCGACGGACTGGGTGGCCAAGGGTACGCCCGTGCGCTGGGCGCGTTCCGCCAGTCCCCGCGCGAGCTTTGAGGTCTTCGCGGTGAGTTCCTCGAAAAAGCCGGGACATGAAATTTCCCTGAGCGTCGCCAGTCCCGCCGCCAGTGACACCGGATTGCCGGAGAGGGTTCCGGCCTGATACACCGGCCCTTCCGGGGCGATGCGGCCCATGATGTCAGCGCGCCCGCCGAAGGCCCCGACCGGCAGGCCGCCGCCGATGACTTTCCCGAGCGTGGTCAGGTCGGGCTTGATGCCATAGAGCGCTTGCGCCCCGCCGAGTGCCACGCGGAAACCGGTCATGACTTCGTCGAAGATGAGCACCGCGCCGTGCTTTGTGCACAGCTCGCGCAGACCCTCGAGGAAGCCCTTCACCGGCGGCACGCAGTTCATGTTGCCCGCCACCGGT